>Ga0126339_10001023_pt1 | contig 17793 bp, 15 predicted proteins | sample OrbTmetagenome_2_FD_92532 | JGI IMG/M metagenome (GOLD analysis project Ga0126339, IMG submission 92532) | Coral microbial communities from Petempiche,Puerto Morelos, Mexico - Orbicella T R C metagenome | ecosystem: Host-associated > Invertebrates > Cnidaria > Coral | place: Petempiche,Puerto...
AGCCGAATTTATACCTCGGGCGTTTCCTTCGGAAAGCCCGAGTAAAAACGTAATTTCAAGTTACAATATTGTAAAATATATCGAAGTACCCGGAATTCACGTCAAGATTAATGAAAGGTTACTCCGCTGTTTGTCAGAGATTGAAATGTCCCGAGAATCAACACACTAATTGGCAACATTAGCCCTTGTTTGGTTCTCGCCTGTTCTAAGCTCTCGGTCAGTGGGGGCGATCGAAAAAGCGGGCGGGCGGGCGACCAACGGTCCCAGATCCCGTTCGTGAGGCGGCCGCGTCTTTGATCGTCCCCACTGACCGAAAGCCTGGAACAGGCTAGCTCGGTTCTCACTGCTTAAGCCCTTCCTCACCTGACTGATCGTTGTTCAACTTCTGGCCATGAATCTTTTCTTTCTTCGTCGCCATACATTTTGAACAGAATCCTCAACATACAAGCCAAGCTTGAAGTCTCTTGCTTCAAAAGGTTTGGCTTGGATTTGCCCTTAAAACCTGGTGAAAACAAACACAGATTAAGAATACCAAAAGAAATATCGCCCCCTTGCTACTGAATACTGGGAAATAAAATTAATTTATATTCCATCAAATTCTCTCAACTCCTATTGAGACAAAAGAAGGGGAACCTGCAAAAAGAATTCGTAGTTTGATCAGTGATAATGCAAGTAGAAAGAGAAAAAGTAGGAACTCGTAGGAACTCTGATTAGGCCACTTTTGAGTCTCTGTCAAAACGAGTCTCCGAGCGAAACCAACCATATGGAAATTTGTTCTCCCCACAGGCAGGTTCATTTTCATGGAAATCAAACTCATTTTCCTGCGAAAGGTTTTGCACGAGCGCCCGTTTTGAAACAAACTCGGACATGGCCTATTGCCAACTCACCCGCTTTCATGAGGAACGTTCTCTGCTCGTTATTAGCATTGAATGACTTGGCGAACTGATGGGATTCCTCTAAACAGCCAACGAAGAGGAGAAGCTGTGAGGAGCTGAGAAACGGATACATCCCTGCACCTACAGCTGACTCACTCAGTGAACTATCCAGGCGGCCACGGGACTTATCCCCAGACTGCAACCAAAGCACAGGACATCAATGAAATTCATACCTCTTACTCACGAATCCGAGGGCCGTACTGTAAGTTACGGACCAAGTTTTCTGCCATTCCATTTATGGCCCAAAGGCGTCGCGCGCGGGACACCCTGCGGGACATGCATCGAATGGGGAAGCGAGGATCCGCTCGTACATTTCAAGTCAAAAGAAAACTTGGCGATAAATTAAGAGACATTTTGGACACAAAAACAGCTTAAAGTTTTAGCGAGATGTACAGTAGAGTACGGTCCGCTTAATTGACCAATCACAGCAGTAACTGAAAGATGCAATAAAGTGATTTACGCAACTCTTCATGCAGTATGGTGAGTAATTATTTGTTTGGGTTTTTGTTTGACTTCGATAGTTGAACAGACTACCCCAGCTCTGAAACTGAACCTGCTTTTCTCACGTAAACAGTGAACACAGAAGATTGCACAGGGTTTGCTGGGTCACAAAACAGAATCGTCAAAGTTTGTTACTTCTTCGCAAGCTAGTTTGAGGCATAACAATGAACGCTGTAATCATTCGCGGTTGAATGACATTATCAACAAGAAAATTTTATTAAGCGCTTGTCCCAAAACAGATGACTTTTCATACCTGAGCTAAAGCCAGATTCTCGGCGTCTTCTCGTCGACTTGTAGCCGGAAAAAACACAATGTTGTCAATAGTCTGGATAAGCTCGAGTTGGACAACACAGCGAATCAACAGAGAAGTAAATAGTTCCTCTGGAGTATCGTCTGAAACATTAACGTGAATTAAATATCATCACCCGCAACTCAAATTAATATAACGCTCTTTAATTGCGCGGTGGCCTCATGGTCAGTGCCCCCGTCTCCAGATCGAGCGGTCCGGGTTCGAGCCCTGGCCGGGGAAATTGTGTTGTGTTCTTGAGCAACAGACTTTACTCTCACAGTGCCTCTCTCCATCCAGGTGTATAAATGGGTACCAGCGAATTTAATGCTGGGAGGTAACCCTGCGATGGACTAGCATCCCATCCAGGGGGGAGTAGAAATACTCCTAGTCGCTTCATGCTACAGAAACCGCGATAAGCTCCGGCCTGATGGGTCACTTGGCTCGTATACAGGCTTTACCTGACTTGGAAACAGATGACGAGTGTTGCGTGACAAAACACAAAACGATTGCGATAGAAATTCTCGAGCACAAGCTAGCAATACTCTCGATTGAAGCGTGCACAGTTTACAAGTACTGATAGTGGTGGGGTGCACAAGTTAACACTACCCACAGTGGTCGGGTGCGTATGCTAACAGTATCTACAATGGTAGCGTCTGCAAGTTAGCAGTACTCACTATGGTGGGGCGCGCAGGTCAGCGGCACTGACTGTTGAAGGGTGCTCTACCTAACAGTACCAACAGTGGTCATGCGTGTAAGTTTACATTACTCACTGTGGGGGGCTGCACAAGTCAACAGTACTTACAGTGGTGAGGCAATCCTTCTGTGGATTCCACTTGAACCACAGAAAGTATGTTTTTACTGGTACTTTCTGACTCCTGAGCCTGCAGTGCATCCTCAGCGGTGTCGGCGTGTTTTCCCTCTCTCAATGTATCCATTCCCCATTCATCTCCGTCTACAGACAAAAGAAAAACACAAGTTAAGTAGACTTTTTAGTCCGTCTTTATTTTTGGTGCCCGCAGAAAGGATGGAGTTTTTCGAGTAACCTTTTGTTCAAGGGCAAAGCACTGTATAAGCAATTAAACATTGAGCCAGTCATTTAAGACCGCTGATGTCAAACCAATCTGAACTTCTACCAAATGTATGCAATCACCGGATAGCAAAGGAAAAGTGCCGTCATCAAAGCGCGTTTAGTTCACCTTTTTTTTGACAAATATTTTGCTAAACGTTGTGAAGTTGTGAATGTTCGAATTGTGCGTGCTAAATAAGTTGTTGACATTTGCTGGGCTAGACGGCTTTTTCCGGAACGGGTCAGCTCAGCCAGCCTGGCAATACACAAATCAGATTGCAATATGTTTGGCTAGCTCACAGAGCTGGCAAGATGAACCAAATCCTGCGATGTGATTGGCTGCCCGAGTGGACAAGATGGCGCTATCTTGCCCGTTCGGGATTACGCGCTATGTCCCGCAAGAAAAAAAAATTGTTCTTTATACCATATAATAAAGCCTTTATCGTTCAAGCTTGTTCGGTCAAGATGGCTGGATACTGGCCTTGTTTTTTTTTTTTTTTTGCCTATTTATGGACCTCTACTCCGTCTCGGTCCATAAGCATGCAAAACCAGAACTTGGCCAATATCCAGCCATCTCGACCTCAGGCCTGGTCAATAACCCATATCTTATAAGGGACTCCATGAGCAGGGCCGTACTGTGATATGACAAGCGCTAATTATGAACAAACCTTCCTCCAGACGAGGAACAATGTCATGTTCCGGCCTCACTTCCATATCAACGGATTTCTGCCAACGAATCAAAAGAAGAAGAGAATTACAACACTGTCAGCCGCTTCTAGCATCTAAAAACGGCCCGAAACAGTACGAGGTGGCTGTGTTCGTACACTAGAAATATCCTGTCACAATTACCGCCTCGTACTCATTACTGTGAGAAACTTAATTTGCAATTTTGCAATTTCCTTTGCACGCTGAGTGTGTCTTACAACTTACATTGTCGAACGAGTGTCCCTGGGCAGGAGTCAGTGTAGGGCTGTGAGCGGGTGTGGATTCTGGGGTGGGTAAACCCATATTATGCACTTCCGGTCGCCATGTTAGAAGCTCACTGGGCACGGTCGACGTGAATATGTCCCGGATGCAACGACACGCCCTTTGCCACATATCGGAGGAGAACTGAGAACCGTTAGAAACCACCAGGTTCTCCAGGCAGTTGGTACCAGACCTCGCGAGCTGCTCGTTATCTGTGGAACGAAATAAGATGGAAGATAAAAACGTTGGACTCCGAAGTGATATCTCATGTTGTTGCGCTTTACTTCGGAACAGATTAAACTAACATGTACTTCAAACAGAGTTCTACCACAAAGCACACTTTTCAGAGGACTCCTTTTGGGAAGAACAAAAGTGCAATGTATTATAATTTTGAGCAAAGTGACCGTGTTTAAATAAAGCTTTCTTTTTCTTCTTTTCTTTTCCTTTCCTTTCCGAGTTGGCTTTTGCCTGTGTCAAAACTTGTCTTCGTGTGAAACCATTCATATGAAAATGCGTTCCGCCTAGAGGTTCATTTTCATGCCAATCAAACGCATTTTCATATGAAAGGTTTTGCACAGACTCGTTTTGAAACAGAGGCGCAGGGTAACTCGGAAATGGCCTATTTTGAGGTTCAAAGAACTTCTGTGCTGCCATCTAACCAAACACAGTAAAGCTGCAGTGCTCTCAGCCAATCAGATACAAGTCAGTCGAACGCGACCTTACGCGCAGTTGTCACCAGTTACAACTATTTTGTTACACGTCATAATTGTACAATGACTTGTGCTCTCAGCAACTAACTGTGCAAATGTGATTGCCACTACAACACAGTCATATGAAAAATGACTGCAAAATTTAGTGAGAAATAAGCAGAGGAAACATACCTTGCTGAACACACCACAACAAATGAGAGAACATGTCTTCTAGCAGGACATCAGACAACACTTCAAAGTACTGTGTGAAAACATCAACCACCGCGTACAGCGCGTGATTACATGTTGTCGTCATCCACTCTGACTTCTACAAGGAATAAGAAAGAAAACTCGATAATCAGAAAACTAACCAACCCATTATCAGAAGTAACACATCAACTAAACTCTAGCCTGTGAACAGGCTCTCCAGTCGAGAATGGGGCGAACAGAAAGGGAGAAGAAAGAAGACAGAAAAGAGAGGAGGGAAAGAAAAACGCCCCAGCCCCCACCCTATTCCCCCTCGGCCACTTCACTCTCAACTAGTCCCTCTCGGTCTTTCCAGCCGTGGTCAAAGCCTTTCAGCCGGAGCCTGTTCAGAGGCTAACTAAACACATTCGTGATTGCCACAGATGTCAGTTTATAAAATTCCCTGACTTGCCCTGGTAAAAATAGAATTTCCCTGACCAGATAAACGCAAAATGTCAGATACAGATAAGCAGCGTGTTGTTTTCATTATCGAATGCTGACCTTAGACATGGTTATTCAAGCTAATCGCAGTGTAAGTCCGCACTCCGGTTAACCTGAATGTCACTCAGTTTAGCCTAAATAATGCTCCGGTTAGCCTGCTTACGGTTAGCTCTCGATGATGGAAATGGTTAATGGTAACACGATTGAGTTAAAAAGTCTACCGTCTGCAGTCTGCATTTTACCCTCAACGTTCATTTTATCCCCGGTCTGCAGTCCGCAGTCTGCGTTTTACACTGACCGTTTGTATCAGCTGGTTATACCCGAACAACAGCAAATCTTTGATTCTATGAACTTGCGATGATTCAGATGCAGTCTGTAACAGCAGTAATGAAAGCTCGAAAACGTAGCCTAATGACTACAAATTCCTTTGTTATACCTCCCAACTCCAATATGTTTTTCGATTGGAGGAGAACATGTCACATGTCAGGGGTCAAAACTCACTAACTCGCTGGGGAAACAATGACTTGAACTTTCGACTTGGACGTCATCAGGTTGTGCACCTAGAAACCGCGGCAAATTTGTGTGCCAGCCGGCATCAAGCAAATATTTTTTTCTCAGTTTGTTCTATTTCAAAACATTTCATGACCGGCCCCTTGGGAAAAAGCGAGTTTTGTTTCCCCTCGACCCTCAGTGTTCCCATTGTAGGTCTTGGGGAAACAACAACAACAACAACAACAATAACTTTATTAATGTGTCAAATACATTCTAGCCGAGGATAAAAAAAAACCCTCTACTAATAGGGGACACATAAAATAAATAAAATAAATTATAAAATTTAAAAACCTAAATTTGATATTTACAATAAAAAAGAGACTAAAATTTAACTACATTATTTACAGTAATTCCAACAATTCTAAAATAACTCATCTGTTTCCCTTGGGGCTAGTCATTAAGTGCTTATTGTTTACCTCTGACCAGTCGACTTGTTGGTCTGGTAATTTCATGTTGTCAAAAATCCTAAACACTACTCTGAACACATCTCTCCACCAGTGCTGCTGAAACGTGTGCCCATAACTCTTCATGATTTCAAACATCACGGTTAATCCTCTGAAAGAAAACATAACAAATAAAGTTACAAACCCATTAGATTATTGTGCTATTTGACGCACGCCAGACATGTGTCGGGAGCTATCGTGAACAAGACTTCCAAAAATCGAAAGCCAAAAGACATATTTGGTAGGGTCAAAGTTCAACATACCTTGTTCTAACATCCAGCTTACACCTGTTGATAATACACGACAACTCAAAGAGAACTGGGAACCAGCCTTTGACCCAGACCTTGTCGGCCTCTGGAACTCCACCATCCTCGCTACTATGCTCCTTGAACATCTGCAACAAAAGCACGTATGTGTTACCTCACTTCCGTGTCAAAAATCCTACAGTCGAGGCTGTGTTTTGTCCGGATTAAAGATGATTTCAAGCACCTACTGCGCAGTCTCAGCACCCCAATGACTGTGAGTCTCACTCGATGGAATGTGAATTGACGTTATTCGTTACGAACCGCTTACCATATCTTTGAGACATTTTAAATTCTTTTTCCAACAGTTCCTTTGATCTTTACAGCTACGAAGTTGTTTCATAAGTGATGTCAGAAGGAACAAAGCATAAAGCTTCGCGTCGATAATGGCGGTTGACGTGAAACTTTGAACTTGCTTCATGTAAGTTATTACAAAATGTTACATTTTGTGACATCTCACATGATTCAAAAGACAAACGTAAACAAACATTCCACAATGCGTAGTACGGACTGGAAATCATCTTCGAGTGCTTTGCACATCATTAAGAGCTGGCAGACAGACCGACAGACTTTCTTATGAAATGACCTCGATCGTAATGACAACTGCAGCTGCCTGAAAGGAGCACGTGACTGTGAGTTGTCACGGTGGCGTGCTATGAGCGTGACTAACATATTGAGTCATCACAACCTGGTCGATGTGCGTGCATGAAGTGATTTTAAAAGCCCAGACATGCAAGATGGTGAGAGTTCTTACCTCAGGGTTCTCGTAGACATGCTTAGCACAGTTCCTGATGAGTCTTATGGCCTCCATGCTGGTGTCAGGAAATGAAGCGTTGCACGCGAACTCTGACAAACACTTGACAGCGTCTTGGAATGAATCAATCGTAGCCGAAAAGTATTTCTCGAATATGGTAGCTGAAAGGAACGGGACATGTATTGATTGAGGGTCCAACATAGACAGTGACTTTTTTCAATCCCGCATCCTGCCACTACATTTGGCTACATTCCGCCATCACGCCCCACTGATCCAAAATGTTTATCCCGATCCCACCTGGTTATACAAGCAGTTTTTTGCGTAACGTTCGTTACCTGTAATTTTCTGATTTTCATCCCGCATCCCGCCGTCAATTTCACAACTATCCGCATCCCGCCTCAAAATGGGCAAATCCCGCTCCTGCCGAAACATTTTTATCCAGCATCCCACAATAGAATTTCTGCCATCCCGCATCCCGCCTCTATGTTTCGTCCCATCCCGCATCCCGCCAAATCTGTCTATTGACCATTTGGGCACTGTCACAGAGTTTAAGAGTGATTTTAAGAGGGTAGTTCAAAGAAATCTAAATAGAATGGACCGTTTTTGTTGAACATTACTCCACAAATAAGAGACAACGATAGGAAGGCTGATTTTAACTGTATTCTCTGTTTCAGCGAATGGCATTTCATCACATTACAACAGTGTACCAGTAGTTTGAAAGGCGAGTTCCACTATCCCTTCGTCCTCGTCAGAAGCAGCTAAATGGAACACTGAGAACACGTTTTTCCAGCCGGACTTGATGTTATGAGCCTGCGAATGTACCATTTGTGCTACACAGCGGACTACCATGTCACGAATAGTAGCTGACCTGTGATTGATGCAAAAAAATAAAGAAGACACTTTTAATCAACGAGAGACTTGAAAAGAAAACAATTTATGATTAGAAAATATTTTAGCAAATCTGAAGGAATGTATTCAGATTCCGATTTAACGCGACTTACCTATTCTTCTTGACTATATATTCAAAGGGTCGGAGGAAATCTTTCTGGAAGCGGAAGTTAGGTAGCTCGCCTTTCTCCAAGAACTTCATGGCGAGTTGACGCAAGGAATCCACACAGAAAAACGCCACATCTTCATTGGGATTACAACCACACTGTAACAGAACAATATGAAGGTTAAATGTTGGAAATTCAGATCTGCTCAGCCCCTTAACTATACCTCTCCTGCTCTAACGATGCCTTTGACTTCTAGAAGCAGACAGTAAAGAAGCTCTGTCTATTAAGGAGTTACGTCACGGGTCGCGCATCTTGAAAAGTTTAGCCTAAATTTTTCAAGTTGTCGTTTTGTTATCCGTATTAATTTTCTCCACTTGCTCCTTAAAGGCTTATTAGTATCTCTTTGGTGTTTTTCCATCTGAGTAAACTACTATTTTCAGGTTTCCTTCAATTTAAAGGTAATTTTGTACCAGGCGAAAATAACCCAAAATACCGTAACTGAACTCCTTTAAGCAAGGCCCATGCTGTGAATGCAGCTTTCAATAATCAACTCTATTAATTATTGTTTATTCGGCAAAAATCCCTCGGGTTTAATAAAACCATGTGACCCAAGACTCGTAACACCATATGGAGCTCCACTAAAAACTTAACTTAAAAAAAAAGTACGGAATCCTGTCTAAAACAAATTGTGACAACCAAAAGTTGACGAAGATTGTACCTTGTTAAAGTGGTCTCCTAGCACAGCCCATATTCTGGACCACTCCAGCCTGATCCGGTTCATGTTGTAATAAGATATTTCGACTATTTTCTGTAAACTGAACATTCGAGGGTGTGTAGGGTTCGCGAGTTCATCTGATGAGATCGCTCCTAGAGCTTGAACAAAGTCCACTGTTGAGAGTAAACACATACACTTGTAAGAAAAATTTGATTAATCATTTGCTGCAGATGAGCAGTTTTCTCTTGAGTGTCAAAAAGTGATCGGCTACTTCGCTACAGGATTGGCTCAGAAAATTCGCGCCACTTTTTCATCCAATCAGAAGGAAAACAAAAACTAATCGTGACTCGTTAAAACACGTTTTCCCGCGCTTCACGTCAGCTACATGTATTCACTCCCGGTTTTGATTGGTTCATTGAATTGTCCGTATCCTTTGTGATTGGTCAGATCAGAGTGACAGGCAGGCAGCGTGGCCGAGTGTTTTGGGCGCCAGATTTGAAATTCGGAAGTCGCCGGTTCAAGTCCCATTCTGGCTACTGAGGTGGGGTTGTTTCTCAGTAGACCCTAGTTCAACTCCTCAGTCATGCTCGCATATAGCCAACTAGTCTGGCTTCCGCCAGATTGGATTTGTAAAGCCAATTATGTTCACTTGATATATTTGTTTCCTTCTGTATTAGTGCCTGTGAACTAGCTAGGTGAAGCTAAGCGCATTAACCACTACAAACAACAACATTTGAAAATTTTTGTGATCACTTTAGATTTGGTTTTATGACACTCAGTTGAAAACCGCTCTAAATGATATCTTAGAAGAGATGTGCACCTTCCATAAAATACAAACACCAAAAAAGATCTGAAGCTTCACAGTCTCTTGAGATTTAGAAATCTCAAGTTTTACCCACAAGTAACCAAGAACCATGTCTTTAAGACACACGTTGGGGACTGTCACGCGAGATGCGTAATCCGAAACGTGACTTGATTCGATTAGTAACGGTCTATGCGGGCCTCAAATACATACCAATTGCATCTCCATCCAGTTTAGTGGATCCCGTAAATATTCTGAAAAACAATCAGAAGAAAAGAAACAAATTAAAAAAATGCTTCACAAAATTAACTTGGTTTAAAGATCTCTGCGCATATGGGATTTAATTTTCTCGGAGATGCTAGCCTATAAAATAAAGTTTTTTGTTTGTATGTATGTATGTTCACCTGTCCACGGCAACCACAACACTCTGAGAACTCGTTTCACCAACCGTTTCTTGAATATATTGAATTTTCTTGGGATCTGAGGGAAAAAAACGATAAAACATGGAATGAAATTAAGGAATTACAAACATATTAAAACTTACTTTGAAACTTCTCCGAAAAGAGTGATACTTAATCCAAAAGGAAATTTTGTGTTTTGTTACACGAACTTCACTTGCCCTAGAATTTCTCGAGTCTGGTCTTCGTTCCTTCCCTTCGGAGGAGGAGAGCAGGCTCCTTTCCCGAACAGCGGCTGGTAATCGAGCCTACACTTGCCCACCCTGAGAAAGTTTTTGGCCAACCCCTGATACCAAATTATGTCTGCTACTCTTGAACGCCGAGGAGTCAAAGTCGCTCACTATTTGTACGGTTGTTTCATTTCATTGCTTGCTTTTCGACTAACTGAGAAACCAACAGACTCCTGTCAAACACTTTGTTAGTTGATCAGTATATTGTAAAGGTTACACTCACCATGGGAGGGTACTAGACCGGTGGTGCCCATGGATACTGGGGTGGAAATGCCTTGCCCCACCACTCCTGCGGGACCCATACTCTTGACGCCTGTTCCAATAAGCTGGGCTAGCTCAAGCTGAGATATACACTTGAGTATCTGCACAGATGTAGCATTCAGTAAATGTCAAGATCAATGATCAATCTCGTGATAAAATCAAGGTTGAAGTCTTATCTTATGGCTTGACTCAAGGCAGTTTTCTTGTGGAAGCCTCAGCTGTGTACTTTAAATCTTCCTTGTCAATCTTTTTTACGAAAATTGTCTACTAACCTTCTAGAACTCTCCGAGGAAGTTATGTACAACTGGCAGTCACTTGACCGTGACATGTAAGAAAATTGTGGTACGTTTAATACTTTCTACGTTTTAGAAACATACGCTAGTGAATACAGTTTAGTATCTTAAAGTTTTTTTTTCCTTCACATTTTTTATTTTCATTCATGCTAACATCAATTTGTGAAAAAAAAACATAGGCTAAAAATTAATAAACGGCTGTTAAGTTAACATTAGTAGCTTACGTTATACTACAAGTGACAAAAAAGAAAACTAGACAAGAAAAAGAAGACAACAAGAACAAACGACACAAAAAAATAAATGAATGAATGAATAACTTCGTACTTACAGAGAGCGAACAATCTAAATTATTTCTTTGATTACTTACATATTTAATCTATCAACATATATCAATATTCGTAACAATCTTGAAACACTGTTTATTTCAAGTGTTAGAGTACACTCTTTTTTATAAGAATACATTCTATAAGAACATGGAGGATGAAAATTGCGAAATTTTAAGAATATTTCAGTTTAAGAATAAACCCGAAGCTGATATTTTTAAATTAACATAATTTTGTACGTTGAAAATTTGTAAATACAATACAATTATATGTTTTTAACTAAACCGTATAGAAATCTTCCTTTCTCTAAACGGCAAAACTAGTGTAGCCAAAAAGCAACAGCACTAGCCGTATGTTCAATGCTGATATCATTTCTGCGAGAAGCTATGTGCGTGATATCAGGTTTCAATGCCTTTAGCCTGACTCCAAAATTACTTTAACACCATCCAGACATCAAATACATTCGAAAACAGATACGTCATACGCTATAATCTAAGAATATTTACAAAGATATTTTCAGCCTAAAATCGGCAGAAATATAAGAATACTCAGCCTCGGCAGGAAGAGCAATATAACATTCTTATAGAAATGTGTGTATATTAACAAAATAAAGTCAAACAGAATTTGGAACATAATTCTAAGTATAATTTACATTACCTCATGCCACGCCCTGCCAAGATAGTTACCATCTGTCTGTGCTACAGTTATAAGTGTCTTGATTGTGTCAATGTTCTTTGTCTTTATTTCGTGTAATCCTGCTGTTGCTGTCAAGAGCGTGAACCGAGAAAGAGCCTGGACAAAGCTGTCACGCTCAAGCTGTAAGAAAAGATGAACGTGTGATCTAAGCCATGAAACAAAGCACTATAAAACTTATTACACAGTACGTGTCTTCAAAAAAAATGTTCAAATGTTGTGGTTCATAGTGGTCAATGCGCTTAGCTACACCAAGCTACATGTAGTTCACAGGCATGCAACTTAAACTGAGAATAAAGAAATATATCAACTATTAAAAATAATGCGCTTAAGGGAGGCAGGGCGAGGCAGACCAGTTAGCTATTTACAAGCATGACCGTGAAGTTGAACTAGGGTCTGCCAAGATCGCCCCGTCCCCTCTTCAAACCCGAGGAATTTGAAAACGCCGGCTTTGCGTCTTAGTGTGGTCGGAAAACATTTTGGAAACGGAGCTTTTCGGAAACAATGGAGTAACAATAATATTGCGATTTCCCTACCCAAGTTTTCCTCGACCATGAATCCAAAATAACCGGTGACTGTTGCGTTGTCATATCCCTAGAGCATAATGTGGACGGAAAACATTTGATGCGTTTTCAGAGTGAAAACTCCGTTTTTATATTCCCCAGGCGTGGTGTAGGCGAGGCCTAAGTGGCCAGAGCGGGAATTAAACCCGCGATTTCAAGTCCGGTGGCCTTAACACTCGGCCACGCTACCTCCAAGTCTTGTTGGAGAAACGTTCAGAAACCTTGAGCCGCGCCAATTGTTTCACAATTGTTTCACGTAACCGTCTATACCTGCATTCCAAATATGCATCCGATTCTGATTGCACATCGTATGCCATCCAAACACAGTGAGGCCACTTGCTGATCATCACAGTGCTGTAAGTTCACACTAAATGCTGCCAGAAATGGACTCCATGTAACCTGGGTAGGAAATTATACCAAACAACAAGTTAATGTAAGGTAAAGTTTGCATACAAGCCAAGTATTTCTACTCTGACAAGATTGGCGCGTCATGTACTCTTTTTACTTTAACTTATATTTGTTCGTCTAATTTCTAGCTGAGTACAAATAAAGTTGTTGTTGTTGTTACTCCCCCCTGGATGGCATGCTAGTCCATCGCAGGGTCACCCCCCCCCCAACAGCATTAAATTCACCGGTACCCATTTATACACCTGGGTGGAGAGAAGCACTGTGAGAGTGAAGTGACTTGCCCAAAAACACAACACAGTGTCCCCAGCCAGGCCTCAAACCCGGACCACTTGATCCAGAGATGAGCGTACTAACTATGAGGCCACTGCAACTCCCTGAAGTTATATTAAATGTGCCATTAAGTTCCTAGAACTCAAATGAAATGAAGTGGATCAAAATAAGTTAGGAGAATTGCTCTATTCAACTAAAGACTTCCCATACCTTAAACATTGGTCTGATGTGCTCCACATGAGTAGCAGATGTGAATGTGGTTTGAATCTGACTCACTCCTTCAATCAATGTCTTTGCTGTTTGAGCCATTTGTTCCATTTCTTGGTAGTAAAGAAGTCTTCTTTGTTTTTCATTCTGAAGGTCTAAACAAGGAAGAAAGGTGCGCCAGTAAGACAAACAACAATAATGTATTTTCTCAAGGGAACATCATTCTGCAAAAACCACCTTGTTCCAATGGGAAATTTGAATTGCCGATACCAGGAATGTGTTAGAACAACAACAAGAACAAGACATCACGTCTTTTTATCAACCACCGACGCACTTAAAATCACTTCAAAATGAAAAATTAATATATAAAAACTGTAAACCGCGGTAGCTGGAAATTTATTTCGTTGTTCCAATCTCGTGAATCTTCCGCCATATTAATAAAAATGTCAATTTATTAATGAAAAAAACCTTTAAAATAGCCCACGTGTTCTCTATCTTCATGCGAGTCAACACGAGATGTCCTTTCTCTGTGGGAGTGTGCGGCAATCGTGACCATCGCAAGTGGAATTTGAAAACAGTTTTATTCGTTCTTGGAGTTGATAAGCGAGTCTTCTGCTATTCTGTTTGAAGTGATTTTAAGTGGGTCGGATGTGTGTCCTGTTATTCTCGTTAACCATTTTCCAATTTTGTCACAAAATGGTTGTTTCTTGATTACATGTACTTATTTTATCGAGAAGGAAATAATCATAGTTGGATGTTACTTACAGATAGTGCTGTATCTGTTAGCTGTTTTGGGTGCATTTCTCATCTTAATCCCATTCTGCGATATTTCATCATAAATAGACTCCAGATACTCTTGTGGTAAATCTTTGCTGTCGTTGATTCCTTTGTTCATTGTGATGTACTGTTCCTTGGTTATTTTTCTTTTTACCTGCAGAGCAAAAAAAGCCATATCTAGCAATTGTGTGCTAATCAGGGACAATATCATCTGATAAAATGAAGTTGCTTTTCATGATGTAATCTAACGATAGTAGAGAACAGCATATGCAGCAGAAACATTCACCTGAGAGTTGTGCAAGTCTGTTGTTAACATTATGATGGAGAATGCTAAAACATAAGCTGCATCTGCACTGGCAAAAACTGTGTTACTGGAATTGAACAAATGAAGTTTCACGTTAGTAATACAATCTACAAGTGATATTAACTATGTTGTACAAAGGGACTGATCTGTCAGCATATATGCATAGCAATAAGCATTTTCAACAGACAGATTAGAATTTAAAAACACCTATTGCATAGAGAATATTACATGACTGCACAGAGACACAAAATTTCTCTTTAACTGTTGAAAAATATTTCATGAGTAAGCGCAGCAAACAAGTAAAATACTTTTCAACATGAAAAGAGAAATTTCATATCTCTAAGTAACCACATAATTTTCTTTTTGTTACATAAAATTCTCGTAACACATTCATATGACGTTTTTTGCAATTTTCCAAAGATTTCCGACCACTTTCTGAAGATTTCCAAAGATTCCCCAAAAGTGTCCAAAGGCCAGACAAACTTTTCCGAACATTTTCAGAAAACTTCCAAAAAATTTCTGAAGATTTTCATAGATTGCTGAAGACTTCCAAAGAAGATCCAAAAACATTTCAATCATACACCAACAAATTCTAGTGCAGTTAAGGGACAAAAATGATATCCTCACATGTGGGATATTGTTTTCACTGATTTGTTACCACTCTGTAGACCACTTAATTTTGTATAACAAAAAGAAATATCATCTCTCTGGTAGTCTTCATTTTAGACAGAATTGGACTGAAAATTACCCCCTATATAGAGGATACAATTGAAGGCCAGCGGACAGTTCTTGTGACAAAGATGACTGCAAGTTCAATGAGATTGAAATCCAGCAGTTTACATGTAAGCTCGAGAGTTATACCCCAAACAACTGCAGACTCATCCCCAGTCATCTCTTAACTAGGAAAAATCATCACCCACAACTTAAAATTGTCTCACAAGAAGCAAGTGGAGGACGAGTCAAAATCAACTATAGCTACTCTGCTACTCTACACATTATGCCCTCAACTTCCTGTTTAAAGAACTGCTGTCAATCTTCTCTTACCCTCTACTCCCCAGCAGACTTGCAAAAGATAACAAAGCTTATTATGACACTAAATGTGCATGTATCAAGGGCTCTTACGTGGGGTTAGTTTCAAGATATCTGCTGGCAAACTTCTCCATGAGCCGATCAATTTTCTGAGCTTCTCCTGGAAGTCGGAAGTTGTTTAAAAACAAGCGCAAGGCTGACACAAAGTCCATGTCCGTAAAGTTGAATTTGTCGATGTAGCTATACATCACCTCTCTACTGAACCTGAACAAAAAATAAATTTGCAAGCTTTAAGCACAGCTCAGAAACAAAAATGTTTATAGGAATTGACCAAGAGACTGACCAACCGAACAAGTGAGCAAGTTCAGTTTTGCCTTCATCATGAAAATTCAGTCAATTACATATATATGAGCCAGGCTTTTAGCCAGATGGGTGTCCAGGCATCCTGTGGACGCTCACTTTCACAAGAAAATTGTTTCATGTTTCACATGTTGCTCTATAAATTGATCATTTGAGCAGACTCTATAGCAAATTTTGGAAATCCACTTTTAAAATCCTGGCTTAAATCCTGGCATGAGCAGATGACAAAGAAAGGCAGAAGCAGGATTAGGCAAGGTCATCTGGCTAATAATCAGTACTCAACCTCTGCCAAAGATGAAATGAAGTGCTACTAAGAAAATAAGAACTGATTATCAAGATAAACAAAGCAATGCGACCAATAGTAAAGGCTTCAATACATACAGGTCATGGTCTCCAATCAGCTCTCCAACTTGTGTCTGAAACAAATCAGTTTAATTATCAATACATTCTTCAAGTTTTGCTCCATTTCCTGCAGTGGTGTGCATAAAGGCAAAAATTCTCCTACAAAAGAAAACATACTTTGTCTAGTCTTTCATCTGTGTGTAAAAACTCAGCAACATCATCTGGTTCAGGTCCCAGGAGGCCATTATCTTGAAGGTACTTTATTCCTTTCTTTGGACTCTTGTTAAATCTGATGAGGAAAAATAAATTCATAGTAATGTTACTTCTATAAAGGATACAGAACTGAACATATTGTCCACTATGGGAAAGGGCAAAGGGTAAATGTATAAACCCACATGGAAATACATAGAAGAGTTATTAACATTCCGTCTTTTTGTTGCTGTGATTTAAATGTTTTTATTAATTTTCTTACTGACTTCCAGACAGATATGTGTTTAACATGTACAGTCAAGCCTTCCGGGAGCAGATACCTTTAGGACCAGAATATGTATCCACTTACATGTAGGAGAGGTTTCAATTGATGGGAGGATACAAATGTAGTGTCTGTGACCATGACAAAGGGTCGGCTTTTGAGAGGTCCCAAGGGTTGTCATTACGGACCACACCTTGTAATACATGTACCTCCTGTAATGCCCGTCACAGCTGAACATGCTTAATGGGCCTTTGATGTTCCTGGTGAGCTTGTGTGTCATCATTGAATGATACAATTTACCCACAGTGTAACAATTTTGTTATAGATACAACATGTGAAGATCAAGGCAACAGGTGACAGTCCTGGTTCATTTGTGAAGGTTTGACTGCGCTCTGTTCAGTCAATTCTGTCAGAGGCCTTGGGCTATTGGAATTATGGATGTCATAAACAATGGCTGGATCTCACTCAGCCCATTACATGTAGCTCTGTTATCACTGTTGTTACGATGAAGCTGCAATTTTTTCATCAAGTGTTTCATTGGCTACACTCACGAAGTACAGCTATCAACTCAGTCATATCAGGCAGCATCTAATGCCATTACAATAAAGTCAGAAGCACTTTACTTTTCAATTCCCTGCTCCATCAATCCTTTCATCTGTTTCAGGGACTCAAACTGCTCAGGGTTGTCTGGTGCCACAGTTGACGCTGTTGATGTAGAATTCAACGAGCCCTGGCTTCCACCAAATGACTTGAGCTCTGAACCGAGACTGATACGATCTTCTGGCAAATTGATATGATCTCCTGCCTCCTCAGCATCTGCTTCACTCATACTGCCTTTCCTCTTTACACCTGGTGTTGGTGTATCTGCAACATTAGCAGGTTAAATAGAAACCTGATGAACAACTGTCTCTGTATGCAATTTAACATAGAACTGAACAGACACTTGGAAGAAGTATAACAATGAAAAACAATTAAGCACCAACCTGAGGAGCTAGCCACATGGGAGTGAGGGTTTAAATAAAGCTCTCTGCTCCACTCCACCATGCACTTTAGTATGGACACTAAACACTCCAGACCTTTAAGACGCATACTCTTCTCTTGCACCTA
>Ga0126339_10001024_pt1 | contig 17789 bp, 10 predicted proteins | sample OrbTmetagenome_2_FD_92532 | JGI IMG/M metagenome (GOLD analysis project Ga0126339, IMG submission 92532) | Coral microbial communities from Petempiche,Puerto Morelos, Mexico - Orbicella T R C metagenome | ecosystem: Host-associated > Invertebrates > Cnidaria > Coral | place: Petempiche,Puerto...
AACGAGCGTTGCTTGACCAGCCAAATTTTGGCTGAGGAGACCTTTAAGAGAAGACAACTTGATGTTGTGTTATTTTTCAGTATTTTAAGGGTCCAAGAAACCAATATCGGCCGGCATGGAATAGCCTAACACAGCCACTGACGGCTCGCGCTGTTCGCTTTTACCCCGTGTACGATCCTAGGATGTCATCCTGTCTTAGGGTGGAGCTGTATGGCTGTCTACCAAGTGAAGGTTAGTACACACGTAATATGAACGATCATTTCCTGACATACATTTAAATGATAGCCTCCTTAAGGTATGCAGACCCGTCACGCTTTGGGCAAGGTAAGATGCGTGATTAGGCTACTTGTTTTCAAATGTCAGTCGAACAAAAGTGTTTAAAACGTTGCTACTTCGTTAACTTGATAGAAGCTACTTTAAGAGACTTCTTCTCGGATAACTGATTTGTAGTAATCAGAAGCTTGGAACTTTGGAGAACTTTCTAAATCTCTAATTGCCCAGCCGAGGGAAAACTAAGAAGATCGCACTATGCGAACTACAGAAAACACTGCAATCGAAAATGTGGCTAACGTGTCGAAGTCTTGTAAAAGTGAAGGCAATGAACATCACGAGTGGAGCTGTTTGACCGCCTTCTGTGTCTTTGAATTTGCGAGTTTCGCGTGAAGTTACAACCGATCAGAAACGTGGATCCTGTTCTCCACAGAAGAACGTCACTAGAAATGAGCGGGCGAGAAGAGACCTTTCGTTTATGCGGATAAAGAAGAACAACTGAATCTCGGAAACTTTCACCTTTCATTTTGAACATCGAAACTTGTTTTTCTCTTCCTCGGGATTCTTCTGAGGTTAAAAATGATTTTAAATCGGCGTTTCGGCTAGCTTTACTGGGCATCTTTAGAAAATTAAGAAAGTAAAAGACAATATGGCGGACTGAAGAAGCAGATGTTTCGAAGTAAGAACGTCAGTCCGCCATATTGACTTTTACTTTCTTCATTTCAGTTCTGAAGAAAGCAACTTAAGCTAGCGGAATCTTCGGGTTAAAATCATTTTAAACCTCGACCCGAGAAAGAGGGAACAAGTTTTAATTAAAGGAGAATAGGTTAGCAGTAGTCTTTTATGAAAAAAGACTCTTCCCTTTTTCTCTTGCATTTCGCAGACTGTAACACTCCAGTCGGCGTTGAAAGTCGCAAGATCTCAGACCAGCAGATATCCGCCTCATCTCACTGGAATCAACATTACGGCTCCAATGGTCGACTTAACAATAAAGTCGGCGTCGACAGCTCCGGTAATCTGACTTGGGGAGGATGGTGTACAGATAAGCTTGATAAGAATCAGTATTTGCAGGTCAGTGTTAGTGAAAAACGTCCTTGCTATGTAAACATTGTGCTTAGGCTAATTTAGGAGAGTTGGACGGTCCAGGCCTGTCCCGTCCCGCGTTGTCCCTTTCTTGTCGCGTCCCGCGTTGCTCCATGCTTGTCCCGTTCCGCTCTGTCCTGTGCTTGTGCCGTCCCGCGTTGTCCCATGCTCCCGCCACTTCGTCATCAAATCAGAATTAAAATCGAAACCAAACGTGAGCGACTCACAAGTATTTTCCCGCGCTTCGCGTCAGTTGCATGTTGCGTGCATTTTCGAGTTTTGATCGGTTCAGAGAATTGTCAGTGTCCTTTTTGACTGGTCAGGGAGATTACTTTGAGTAACACCTACTTTGAGTATGATGTTACGACACTCAGCTTAAAGCCGTTTTACATTACTTATCAGTGATTGCTCATGTGGTGTCATTCAGGTTGATCTGGGTCGAGTGCGGTCCCTCTCCGGAGTAGCAACCCAAGGCTACATGTGGGGAATGTTTGTATCCAGTTACAGGGTGAATTACAGCACTGATGGTTACACGTGGCGCTCCTACAAGAACAGAGGAGACAGTCGCAGCAAGGTATGAGAAATCAAGTCCCCGTCCACATTACGCCGGACAAATTTGAAAACGGAAGTTTCACACTGAAAACGCATCAAATGTTTTCCGTCCACAGTACGCCGGAGGAATTTAAAAACGCAACAATCACCGGTCGTTTTGCATTTGTGTTTGAAGAAACCCGGGCAGGTAAATCACATGATTATCGTGACGCCATCGTTTTAGAAAAGCTCCGTTTTCTAAAATGCGCTCCGTCCACACGAAAATGAAAACCCGGCGTTTTCAGATTTCTCCGGTTTGAAGAGCGTTTTCGAAAAGCGCCGTTTTCGTGACGGATTAGTGTGGACGGTAGACGTAACCGTAGAAGTAAAACTGCGTTTTTCAAATTTACTCCAGCGTAGTGTGGACGCTGCTTAATGCAGGGTTGTCACAGGTCAGGAAATGGATTCACGAACAAACGACAGCCACAGTTGTGCAGAAGAGCACTTATTTATTCATAACACAAGAACTCTGTTTTTGCGGATCAAGTCTACTCCTCGGTTTCAACTTAAACTTACTATTGGCGGTTAAAGGGGGCGATAAAGAACTCAATATAGATAACCATTTGACTTTTGTAGTTTATACGTAGACAGTCAGTGGACTGGTCACGCGTTCCTCCGCTACAAGCTTGCGTGACGTGTCGGAAGAGCTTCTTGCAAGGTGGCAAATAAATGACTAAAATACAGTAAATCCTGTAGAAAAGTTTGGTTAACTTGGAATTTGTTTTGCCTTTAGACTTTTCACGGTAACTGGGACAACGAAACAGTCATAAAGAAAGTGTTCTCGAGGAGGATATTTGCGCGTTACATTCGCTTCAACCCTGTTACTTGGAACGCAAATGGCTACATCTGCATGCGAGTTGAGATCTACGAATGCCTTCCAACCAAAGGTAAAGCTTGATATATTCCTGGACAATCAAGCAATCAAGTGTTTGAAAGCGGAATTACTTCATTATATACTAAATCTTTTTTTAGGCTAATGACGACATTTCTAAGTTAGGCTGAAACAGAAATTTGTCTTCGCGTATTTAGTTCTTGTCCAGTCGCGATACGTCCAAGCTGATAGTGATGACGTCACTCTGCTACGCCGCCTATGATTGGTTGTTTCTTGATTTTGAATTTTCGCGCGCAAGTAACAACCAATCAAAGACTCTGCACAGAGCTTCGTAGAGTTGCGTCATCGCTGTGGAATTTTTCGTTCAGAAGCTCGGACGGCTCTCTAGTGGAGGAAAACGGATTACGCCAAGAGAGTCAGACACTTCTAAGTTTTAAGTGATATACCTCCATGTTCATTTATAAGGAAGTAACAATGTTTACAGAATACTGATATATGCGTTAACGAGTAAAATAACCCTGAAAAATAAGTTCTTACAACGTTTACAAGAGAACTTCTCGTCCAAAACTCGAGCTCCAGAAAGTTAAGCACATACCGTAAGAGACACGTAGTCCAGTTTTGGCGCTCTCTCTGACACGTAACGCTAAGCTATTTCCCTAGCGTTGCGTGACATAGAGAGAGACAGAACTGGACTTAAAAGTCACCGTGCTTATCACAACAAGAAAATCAGTCGAACAATTTCGTTCTGTTTTCGTAATTTCGTTTCTTTAAGGTCGTACATATTTGATTTTGTTTGACATTGATCCGTTTGCATTTTAGTTTTTTCGTTTAATTCATACAGCTTAAAAGTCTCGTCATTTTTTGGCAAAAGATGTCGCCTGCTGTTTTAAAGAAATCAAGGTTTATTTATCGCCACACAAGTGTTTTGAACTAACTTTTCCTGTGACGCTGACGAAGATTTTTTCTCAAACTTTGTGCTCTGTTCACTGGCAGTATGCCGGCATATTGAGATAAATGTTAAAACTAAGGATCTGTGAAGAATATTTAACAGTGACATAGCTGAATCCGAGTAGGATAACAATTGTACTAGTAGTCACAATTTATAATAAAGAGCTTTATTATCCAACTCGACTCAGAGTGCAAGTAACGCGCCCAACGAGTACAAATATTTCGCGATATTTGTATTGTGGGAAACCGGTTTAGCAGGTTGGTTGTGGTCGTTGAATCTTCCGCCGCGCGCAACGGAAAACTGGGTCCAAAGTCTGGATTTCGTTGGATAATAAATCTCATATTAGACCTCTTTACCTTGGGCGGTTTGTTTTTCATTACAAACCACGTGATATTCTCTAGAGAATTTTCTTTTATACATTTGAAAATAATTCATCTACATACACGGGAAAATTTGTAAGCAAGAATTCTCAAGAGTATCTTCACATGGTCTGAAATGGGGCAACAAACCGCCCAAGCTAAAAAGGTCTATTGACTCCATTTTGTGCCTTCCTTCCAACACATCGCCCCCTCTCCTATCAATGCCCCATTTGAATCGGGATCTTTAGAAAACAGTACCAGTACTAGCTCATGTACGAGGGTAGCTTTCAAATTTTAATCCAGTTACGTTCCTAGAGCCATGACTCCTTCTTGTCGTCAACCAGTTGAATAGGAGACTTTCAGTACCAGATTAATGTGAAACGTGATAATCGAAAGCATAAGCTCTGCGTTGAAACGTGTTACTCGTAATCAATCCCCGTTCGAAAGGTCCCTGATCAGTAAACAAGCGACCCTATTCCATTGGCACACCCATTACTGTTTGAGTAAGGGATCTCTAATAATCCACCTTTATCTATTGATCACATTCTCCCTCCAGCACAGATTTGTGGGGCGAGTCTGTTTTGACAACCTCGGATTGTTTAGTCTTAGACGGGGAAAAAAAGCTCCGTTAGTACGTCACGTACCCAGCGAGTTCCTTAGCAACCTTATGATCTTGCTCCAAAAAAAGAAAACTCGCAAGGATCCTGTGTTCTTTTAACGCAATCTCGTATTATCCCACAGTAAAATTAGGGTTATCTGGGTTATATAATGTTTGTTTTCTTGCTGATATTCTTCGGAGTGGAGTAAAGTTTTGCGTGAAAACATTTTGCAAGCGAATCGTGAAGAAAACCACAAAATCGCAAAACGTTGGAACCCGGAAGATTTTTGCCACATCCTGGATTAGTGCCCGGTTCGAATTCAATTTAAAAGTGATTTGTTATCGAGAAAGATATTTATGTCAGTGACACAAGCTGTCGTCAGTTCCTGTTTCCATACCAATTATTATTTCTTTCGTGTTTCTGTGGAACATCTTTAAATTGGAGGAAAAAAATGCCGAAAGCTTAATGAATACTCTAGCGACCTGTCTGTCGGTTTCTGTAGCATGAAGTGACTAGTAGTTTAGCTGCTCCCCTCTGGTTGGGATGCTAGTCCATCGCAGGGCTACCCCCAGCATTTAATTAACCGGTACCTCTGGGTGGAGAGAGGCGAGGTGTTCTTGCCCAAGAACACAACACAATGATCCCGGCCAGGGTTTGAATCCGAACCGCTCCGCGAGGCCAGCGCGCCAACCATTAGACAACCACGTCTCACTTAAACTTAGTAAGTTAAAACTAGCAGACAAGCGTTAATCGACCTCTGGGCTTATCGTGACCTAACGGTACCTATTTTCTTGTAGGAAGCGTACCGGAAGTGAGCCCTCCGAGTGAAACAGTAGAACTGAACCGTACGAGCTCCGTCAACTTGACGTGTCTAGTTTCCGGTCAGCCGGGAGCACATATGGAGTGGTACAAGAACGGACTGCGGATCCCTGACCTGTCCATCATCCGTCGCACACAATATGGCAACGGCAGCGTAAAGAGTGTGTTGACTCTAAAACGTGTCAAGTACAGAGATCGAGGCTCTATTGTGTCCTGTACGGCCTGGTATCCTTCACTGTCGATCAATTCGACACGGAATATTCACCTTCTTGTACATGGTATGTGGTACCGCTCGTATATTGTTTACTGATTATGGAAGACTGTTAGATCCCATGGTTAAGGAGTGCTGGTTGAGACACTTACCCTGATTTAAGTGAAACTGACTCCTCTCCACACCCTATCCCCCTTCCCTTTCCCCCCTTCCTCCCCCCCCCCCCCCCGCCCCCTCTTTTTTTCTCCTCCCCCCCCCTCCCCCCCCTGCCGCCCCCTCGCCCCCCCCCCCCCCCATGATGGTGAATTTTGGCCTTCCCACCCGCCTTACAGTAAAGCTAACGCGTATATTTAACAACATTTCTTAGCAGGCAATGACGTTTTCGACTTTGAGACAACTGTTTTGAAAAGTCTCCAACTACTTCCGACCAATGTTTTATAGTATGAGAACGGGATTTGATTGCAAGCGTTTGCAAACTACTAAAAACTAAAGCTTTATCCAAGTAATATATTTTACGTGGTTGAGTTGCTTGACTTTTGGATAGTTCTGCCTTAAGTCGTTCTCTGTAGAGGTGTAGTTTTGAATTAGATTAAGCTTGGTAACGACTTCTTCACTTATTGAGTAGACCTTGTAATGAATCATTAATTCGTTCCCAGCTCCCCGCCCTGTCATGGCTATCATTGGAATCCAGTCCCACACGGTACAGCTTCGAGTAACAGACCCTACTCCCACGGACACAGCGAAGTACATTGTGCGCTATAAAACACGCTCATCTCACTCAGACTGGGTACCAGTCTTACGAAACAAGACCAGCGCAGTTCGTGTTACAGTGATCACCTTAGACGGGTTACACCCTTACACGACGTACCTGATGGAGTTAGCGACTCAATACAAGGATGGTGACGAAGGACCGTATAGTGTACCACATTCGTTTGCGACAGAACAAGCAGGTACGCTCTTTGTTTGTAGCTGATACAAGGCTCTTATAAGATTTTTTATAGGATTTGTCGAAAGACAATAGAAAGGCGATCAGGACTGAAGAAGCAAAAGGCCCCTTCACTCGGTTTCCATTCTACACGGTTTGAAAACTAGAACAGGCTGTATAGTTATACATTTCAGCCGTATTTGAATAGTAAAATCCCTATCGACTTTGCCCGCGAAATTTATAAATACAGGAATCAAGGGACCTAAAGGTGGGGTAGAATGAAGAAAGAGGAAAGGGTGCGGGATCTGAGGGGGCTGTTAAGAGCACTGAGTCCTTGATGTTATCGATTTGGTTCTCCGAGCTTAACACTTTTCTCTTCTTGTAACCTGGACGAAAATCTGTGTTCTTATTCTGTCAATCCTGTCAATTCTTATTCTGTGAATCCGTGGAGCACTAATCGTTGTTCGTCTTGAAGCCTTTCCTCAGTCTTGTAGTTTTTTTCCCTGGAGTTATGGACTCATGAACCCCTCTTAGATCTTGAAAATTGTTGATATTTTGTATACAGAATGTTAAGGTCGATATTCCTTTCTTTCCCTCGTGGTTTGTAGCCCCGAGTGGTCCCCCACGTGATGTCGTCATAATACCGCGTGGTAAAAACACCATCAGAGTGTCATGGTCCATCCCTAGTGCCAAGGACAGCAATGGAAAAATCACCAAATACGAGGTCGTGTTGTACAAACCAAATGGCGAGAAGGAAACGTACGTGAATGAGGAGAAGACGCTGTCAAAGGACATTAGTGGCCTGGAAACTAATCAACAGTATTACGTAGGTGTGAGGGCTTACACAAGAGTGGGGCCTGGGCCCTACAGCAACAATCTCACCTATTTATCAGGTATTGAGACTAACTACATTTCAATGTTTTATTGAAAACGTCTTCTCTCAAATAAATACCTCTTAGGTTGGGAAAAATTGCGTCGTTTTTTCCTAGTAAACACTGTATTCGATAAAAACGTTAGACCTCCTGCTCTTTGCTTTAAGATCTCTTCTAAAGCACGGTGAAAAGACCCGAGTCTACTAAAACTTGTATGCTCTATTGGTGATGCTCCATAAAGGAGCTCAGTCACGGTATTTTGAGTTATTTTGGCCACGTACAAAATTACCTTTAAATTGAAGGAAACCTGAAAATCTGAGTGTACTAAGATAGAAAAACACCAAAGAGATAATAATAGACCATAAAGAAACAAAGATGATAAAGGATGGAGAAGATTAATACGGATTACAAACGACGAACTTGAAATATTTAGGCGAAATTTTTTAAGATGCGCAAAACGTGACATAGCTATATTAATAAAGCTCTGTAGGTCCTGTTGGGTGGGGAAGAATTTTCCTTATGCTTGCTGTGTGCAAACGTAAGAGTTAATGAAATTGGCCTTGACACAGACGATTCTCAATGTATTAACTCCAAAGCCAGTTCGATCAAGTTTTGTTTGTTTTATGTTAATCTTTATTGCAAATGTTACATTGAAGCTTTAAGGCTGTTACAAAATTGCGTTATTTTTGGGAAAGAGGGGCTTAGTGGAGTGGTTTTGGATTGGTCTGTACATAAGGTTTTTTTAACTCTTTGCAGAGCTTTTGATGAATAGTATTGTGATCTTTTTTTTTTCTTTTCCAGAGGAAGCTAACCAAGGATCGGAAATAACGCGTGCTTTGGAGAAACTCAACAGGGTAAGCGAAAGAATATTTACCGATTAAATGAAAGCAATTAAGACCTCCTTTGTGCACGTCACGCAGTTTTCGTCCGGCTAAAGATTGCATGACAAGGACAAAAACCTGTTACGCAACTGATGTAGTTACTAATGATAATGATAATGATGATAATAGATATTTGTATAGCGCCTGTCCAGATCTGTTCTAAGACTTTTACAAAAGTAAAATAAACACAATAAATCGCCCTTGTTGTTCATCTTTCCTAGGTCCCAGTAACGGATACCAATGCACTTAAAGTTATGAAAGAAGTAAAAAATATTACATCGAAATCTTCGGAACTGCAAGAGAAGGATATCTCCATTACAGCACACATTCTTCACAAGGTGGTCAAGACAAACACCACGTCATCTGATGTTGGTGATCACGTGTTAGACACCATTAGTCACGTGATGGACGCTAAGACTGATGTCTTGCAGAAAACGCAAAAACAGTACAACACATCCGCTAAGTAAGTATTTAAAAGCGTTTTTATATCAACAAATCATGCCCGAGAATTGAAGAAGTGGGAACGTGTTGTGATGCTAACATGCATGACCATTCAAATGAAAGCTATTGAGCAGTACTTTCATGTGGTGCTGTTTATTATGATGTACAAGGTGGTTCTAACTTTTAAGTCTGAAACCCTAGTGTGCGACTGTTGAAATGAAAGCCGTATTGAGTATTCCTTTTATGTGGTTCTGTTTATTATGCTGTGCAAGGTGGTTCCAAATTTTAAGTCTGGAAACCCTAGTGTGTGACCATTCAAATGAAAGATATCAAGCAGAGGTTTTAAATGTTGCTATTTTCAATACCTAAAAAAACAATTAAAAATTTCTTTGTTGTCCCCTTCCAGATTTGTCAAGATTCTTGACGATTATATCGAGAAAGGTGGAGAGTTCAGCAAAAGTACCTCGAACATTGCTGTTCACAGAGAGTTAGTTAAAGACACTTTCAGGGGTATTCATCTGACTGTTCAAACGAGCAAGGACAAAATCGCTATTAACGCGACCGTGAATTCCACAAGCGGCGAAGACGAAGCAAGTGTGACAATACCCAGGTCGGTTCTAAACTCCACCGATAACACTACGTTAATTGTTGTTTACTATCGCACAAGCGTTCTTTTTGCGCCGGAATATCGCAGAACTGAGGTCTGTGAGGATAGCTTTACTACAGAAAAGGTCTCCAAAGTGGAACGGTCGCCTCCTTCTTCGCGTTATACAATGGAAAACTCCAGTGGTGATGTTGTCACAGAGAGCAGTCCAGTGCTCGCTGCAAGTTTGAGGAAAAAACACGTGGCAAACCTCTCCTCGCCCATTATTATCAAGTTCCAAATGCCTCGTGACCAGGTGAGTTACAAAGGGTGAGAACGACTGCTGTCATTTTGGCGGGAGAAACCTGGAAGCCATTGTCAGTGTACACGCATGTAAACCCTGGTCATTTTGGCGGGAAACGTGGTAAATACGCACGAGTGAACCAGGGTGATTTTGGCGGGAAAACCATGGTAATTGTTGTGAGAATACGCGCGTGTGAACCGGGGTCATCTTGGCGGGAAAGCGTAGGGGCGGCAATGCAAATGCACTAGAACTAACATTAAAGCGTTAAGTGAAAAATTAATAAAAGAAATTGGGACGAATTACGAAACGTCCTTCTTACGACATAACGTAGTGTAACATAGCGTGACTTTACGTGACATTGTGCGTTTAATGATTTACTCGACGGTAAGACCTATTGCTTTTTAAAAAAAAAAACTCTGCTAGAGCACCTTAGTAACTTGTGTGTTCTTTTGCTAAACAGATTATCGAAAACAGCACAAGATGTGTGTGGTGGGATTTCGAAAAGAGTAAGTGCGATCATTCTGTTGCTTCTTTTCGTCGTGTCCAGAGATCGGTTTGGCTTTAAGTTTGAAGATGTTCTGGTTTATTCAAGGTCATACTTTGCGAGAAAAATCTTTTTCGTAAAACTAAGAGACTATGATCTCATAATCTCCCCGAGTCTCTTGGTAAAACACTCCTCGTTACAGCACTCCTTTACAAGCTAATCTGATATTTGTGCATTTTGTATTGTTTTTTTAAAACCAGATGGATGGTCCAAGGCTGGTTGTTCTCTTCGCGGCATAGTTAATGACACGATTATTTGCGAGTGTGATCACATGACCAACTTTGCAGCTTTAGTGGTGAGTATTCACTAGTTAACTTACTGTGACGTAACTTCCCTCACCCACCCAACCCCTCGCTCGCACAGACACGCCTTTTGAGGCATAGGGAATGTTGAAGGTTCTTTCACTCATTGCGATCCTGAAAGAAGAAGGACAGTCAAAGCGAACGCTAGAAGCAAAACGCTTTGGCTGATAATTCAATTTGAACCCAAGTTTTTAGGTCTTGGTCTATTGAACGTCCTCGTTTTCTCTTGAATTCCTGTTTGGATTCAGCTACAGCTCTTAAAGGAGCTAAGTAACGTCTGTGCTAAATCTTTCAAGTTCGTCGCTTGTAATCCGTTTCAATCCTCGCCATCCTTGACAATCCTTGTTCCTAAATGGTTTGTCATTATCTCTTTGGTGATTTTCTATATTAGTAAACTACCACTTTCAGGTTTCCGTCCAACTGAAGGAGATTTTGTACGGGGCCAAAACAACTCAAGACACCGTGACTGAGTTCCTTTAAACATAATTAAATAATCTCTAACATAGCGGCTTCTGTTCTTGTTTACAGGATGTCGATGGTCCTTCAACCAAGGCGTGTGGTAAACATTCCATGGTGTTGTCACTCATTAGCTACATAGGCTGCGCACTGTCTATTTTGGGACTAACGTTGACCATTTTCACTTTTGGATTTTTCAAGTAAGGCTCTCTTTAACCCTTTTCAATTTCAGATTTAAACCTTGAGCTGGGCTGATATTTGAGTCTGTGTTTGAAACCTACGTGTGATCACTCAAACAAAAGCTATTGAGCAGTTCATGTGGTATTGCTAATTATGCTGTACAAGTTGGTTCCAACTTTAGTCTGTCTATAAAAACCAAGCGTGTGACCATTCAAACGAAAGCTATTGAACAGCACTTTCATCTGGAACTCTTTATTATCCGGAACTAGTTGGTTCTAACGTATAAGTCTGTAGATGAAACCTTAGTGTGGGGCCATTCAAATGAAAGCTGTTGCGGAGCTGTTTACTATTTTATTCAAGGGGTTCTAATTCTATTACGTTGTAATGTAGGCAGTTAAGGCTGATTTAACTAAAAACCAAAGTATTCTAATTCTAATTCCATTTAAATGTACTATTGAATAGAAGCGTGAAAACTGAAGCCTGCTCCGAGGTCGTCTGATTGAAAGAGAGTTTTCACTTTTCCTCACATATCCATTTTCGTGGCAATCCAAAGTCATATTTATCAAAGAACAAATATATACTACACTAACCTCACATGTTCATAGACATTTATTTGTATTTAGCTCTAATAGTGGTTTGTTTTCTTTTATATAACCACAGAAAGCTTCGAAAGGATCAGATTGCAGCCAAGATTCTGTTACACCTGTGTGCCTCGCTTCTGTGTGTGCTGATTGTGTTTGTCGCAGGGGTGGAGAGGGGTGGGGTGTCTGAGAACGCATGCCGAATCGTGGCAGCGCTCATTCATTATTTCCTACTGGTCGCGTTTTTGTGGATGTTGATCGAGGCTTACTTCATGTACCAAGCATTTGTTAAAGTGTTCAGAGATTATGGTGATTACGTCATGTGGAAGTGTGCCGCAATGGGTTGGGGTGAGTCTTTTGTACATGTCATCGATATAGTTGGTATGAGCAACATTTTAGATTGCTTTTCACTACGAGTGGTGATTGGTTTGAAAAAACTCACGCCACTTAATCAACCAACCAAAACCATCCGTCACTTGGACTCAGACATTTTCCCGCGCTTTTTGTCGGCTACATGTATTTGCTTCGATTTTTGATTGGTCAACTTGATTGTCTGAGTCCTCTGTGATTGGCCAGAGTGATTACTTTGTTGTTGGTTTAACTTTTACAACACTCTGTAGTAACTGGCATCGACAGTGACTGCTGCTGGTCATTCGAGAACTATCTTAGCTTAAAGGAGCTCAGTCACGTATTGCTGGTATTTCGTCCACGTACAAAATTACCTTTATTGGAGGAAACCTGAAAATAGTAGTTTACTAAGGTAGAAAAACACTAACTGAAAGAGAAAATAATAACCCATATAAGAACAAGGATGGTTAAGTATGGAGAAGATTAACACTGATTACAAACGACGAACTTAAAAAATTTAGGCTAAACTTTTGAAGATGCACAAACCGTGGGTAACTCCTTTATCACTTCATTGAGTAGAGGCCTCTGAAATAACAGTTTCTTTTTCTTGTTTTCTTACTCAGGTCTGCCTTTCATCGTTGTAATTGTCACTCTTGCTGTGGATAAAAGTAGTTATGGTGGAAAACACTAGTAAGTGTAATCAGAAGAACCTAAACCTGGTGTACCCCGCTATTTAAAGGAATCTTTTTTTAAAGAAATGTTTGAAGTTGTATTTTAACGCTATCGGGAATTCTGGACTTTACCGACGTTCGCTAATATAAATTTAGTAGAACCCAAGTATTAGGGTCTTAGAAAGGTTTCCAGAATAATTATTGCTCTTTACCTTTGTAGCTGTAGTGATTACTAAATTGTTTTAAATCGTGCAATTGAAATGAATGAGCAGTTTAGTACCACAGGTTTCAGAAGCACAATTTTTTCTTAGAAGTTAATGAAAAAAATTCGCTTATTTTGTCCAAATTGCACTTGAAAATATATTATGGTGCGCTATTAGTTTTGCTAGAAAAGACTGCATTCTTGCTTAACTTCATGAGTAACGTGATTTAACAAATTTTGGTATCATTTTTTTCAGTTGTCGTCTTGGAGACATAGCGTTCTTTGCGGCGTTCATGGCGCCTGTTTTGCTTGTTATTCTCATTAACACGGTCACGTTCTCGTTAATCATGTACAAACTGGCGACGCGCCCGCCAAACGCCGCTGACCCAGAACGTGGCTCCGAAGGGCTGCTTAAAATCAAAAGAGCGTTTGGAATTCTCATTCTGGTGGGCATCACGTGGATGTTTGGTTTCTTTGCCATAAGTGAAGCTCGTCTCGTGTTCCAGTATCTCTTCGCTATCTTCAACAGCCTTCAAGGCTTTGCAATCTTCGTGTTTTATTGCGTGATCCAGAAGAAAGTCCGGGAGTGTTGGTGGGCTCTGTTGACATGTAATCTACGCAGTCTCAAGAAGTCGAAGTCGCTGTTCACGGACTCCTACGACCGCAGGCGGTTGTCATCAGCCAGCAGGGTACAGCTTGATGCTATGAGGGCCAGGAGCAACACCGCTCTTTCTCAAGTGAGTCCCTCTCTGTCAGGGTTTCTGTTGTTAGTTTGGTGATATCGTCCCAGAAGTTCTTTTCGTAGCATAGGTCACGCGAGATTTGGGCGCGCGTAGGAGAAAGTTTTATCCCCGCACACACATTTCCTGTGCGCTCTCCTCGCGTCTAGCTTGTGTTACCCTGGTAGCAAACTATTAACCTTTTGTATGATGTATTTTATTTTGTTATCTATATGTTTTTCGGCCATGCAATAGATCGCTCAAGACGGGGGTAAATAATAATTTAAGTGAAATTTTAGGAAGTTTAAAGAGGGATTAAAAGGAAAAAAAGGGGTTTGGAACACCACCAGACAGCTGATTGCCCCCAAAAGGGCTCCCCGGATTGGTGGGAAACTGTTTGATGTACGTCTACCAATTTCTAACTTCAAATTCTAATTTTAAAACAGCATCAAATCTTCAAAATTTCATATTTCAATAAATTTTACTAATCCTTTGAGAAAAACTATTTATCCCCAAATATACCCAAAAATCACCAAAAAATTTACAAAACAGCCCAAAACGTAGCTACGTGAAATGAGCAGGGAGATTTTTCCCTGCTTGGAACGTGAACGAGATATTTGCATTCAAACCATAATACCCAGCAAAAATACGGCCTTTATGTTAACCTCCACCTTAAAATAACCTCATATAAAAGGCTAATTAGGGTCACTACTATCTTTTCTGTTCACTCCAACACTTTGGGCTCGTCTTTGCAAGTGTTTCGATCTAACCTCAAAGGGTCAGTAGCGATTTGAGTATTTTCACATTTCAAGTATTTTTAGGTATTTTGAGGCTGAACTCAATGGAAGCATTATTAGATGGCCATCACACTTCTAACATAATCACTTTTCTGTGTTATTTCAGGTGCTTCAAATGCCGTTACGTAAAGTGAGTAGTGTCCCGGATGTGGTTCGGGAAAAAGGTGGCACGAATAATTGTCATTACCATAGCAACATCGTTTACGAGGACGACCGACCGCAGATGCCTACTGTATCGATTGAACCAAGCGTCTATGAGCTGAGCGGAAGCCAGGCAATAGAAGTCAACGAATCTATGGACGAACTTCCTGCTGGAATGTCATATGGTTCTGCGTCCAGGTCACCAAGTCTCAGGTCTCACGCAATCACTGTCAGGCAATCTCGAGACCCGAGCGTCCGCGGCTCTGAAGTCACGGTGAATTCTGCGAAGTCGACGCCAAAGGCTTTACGGGTACCACGCATCAATGGACTGCGTTCGGCTGGCGCTCTTAACTGGTCACGCGAATGTGTGCCCGTCAAAGAGACTCTGAAAAGAACCGTTTCACACACTCCCGAGGTCCAGAGACCGACCAATAAGGGCTCGTCTCTGAGAAGAACTAAATCTGCTTGTTCATTAGCTGATGATACACGGTTTAGCGCAGATTTTAGCGTATGCAGTGATCAGACTTCATGCGAATCGTTGAGCTCAGAGGCTCAAACACCCACGATAAAGAAGCATCTTGGTCTCCCATTTGACAACCTTGGTAAGTTTGAATTTTATCAGATCAAGGAAAAAACAAAAGCTCGAGACTTCCGTTTTGTAACGTATTGAAACCTGTAAGTGCTACTCAATAGCTTTCACACAAGGAATCACACGCTAGGGTTTCATGCTCGACGGTCTTAAATGTTAGACGTTTTACAGCATAATAAGCAGTACCGCCACTTGCAAGTACTCCTCGATAGCTTTCATTTCAATGGCCACACACTTGAGATTCATATGCAGACTTGATAGAACCAGCATGTAGAGCATAGTACCACATGCAAGTACTTCTCAATAGCTTTCATTTGAATGGTCACACACTAGGGTTTCATTCACAGACTTCAAAGTTAGACCCACCTTGTACAGCATAATAAACAGTACCACATAAAAGTACTTCTCAATAGCTTTACTTTGAATGGTCACACACTAGTGTTTCATTCGCAGACTTCAAAGCTAGAACCAAATTACATGAAAGTATAATTCAATTGCTTTCATATGAATGGTCACACATTTACTTAGACATCATCGAAAGTTTTAACCACCTTGTACAGCTTTAAACCCATAATCTTTCCCATGAACTTGCAAAGAAAGTGTCCTTGTTGTACATTGTCCCCTTGGGGGACTCCCTTGAAAATTGACAGAGCCATCGTTGGAAATTTCGAAAGAAACTTCCAAATGGTTCCAGAGGCTTTATTTTCTGGACGCAATTCCAATTTTTCCAATGTCAAATTAGTCGAGTTTATTGTTTTACAAGCACTGATTGCACGTTGGTCTTTATTTCAGGTGTGCAAATTGTAGGTCCACTTAGAGGTTCAATAAGAGGAATCGTTGGATATGTGGAAACTACTGTAGAAAATTTTGACTTGTTGATTGGCGCCGAGAGACTAAGATCAATGTCTTCACCGGACCCATCAGTCCATCAAGTGCAAAGACATTGATAAAGACACGAAATAGAAGTATGACTTCCAAATAGACTGCGTCGAGTTGTACAAATTATTGTAAACACAACACAATCGTTGACGATATTGAGTTTTGTTCCTGTTTTAAGGAACGTTCAACTGAGATTCTGGCAGCAATGGTCTACTGCGTCACGTTACGCTTTCTGGCGCATTGCGTGACAATCCAGGTAACGGTTGTCACGAAACGTCACGATAGGAACCCATCGTTGTCGAGCAGTGTGGATCTGCTCGTGTTTTCTTATTGGTCGAGTGGTCCGACCTGGTCGTATGCTTCGACCATTGTTTAATGACTGCGAAGTTTATATTGCTTGTAAATAATAAAATTTAATAATGTAAGCTTAGCTTCCGACTCTCCGGTTTTAAATCCTTGATTTAAGCTGGACAGATTGTTGTTCTCTCTGGAATAAAGGAATATAGATAATATCAGCCTTGCTTTTTAGTGCTTTTGTACCACCACAACTCTTCCCCTTCCCCGCCTCCAAGTATTTTTTGCAACCGCCGTTTGGGGTTACCAAGGCAGGGGAGGCGGATTTAGAAATTTGAAAGATGTTGGTTACAATTAAAAAATCCAGGAAGAAAAGGGAGATGCAGTCCTCTCCCCCTCCCCCTTCTTTATCGGCTTATGATAACGCATTTTCCATACCACTGCATATAACGGCTGCAAATTACAACCACTGTCTAGTTCTGGTCCATTCCACAAACCCAAGACTATTGCTGAACAAGAGAATTATCCATTTGTTCGTTTTTTAGGGAGACGTGTTACTGAACAAAACCAAATTTGCCTCGGCCAATTATAAGCTGTAGCTAGAGCTACTACAATGTCCAGTCGTTTATCCCGATAGACGTCATTATCACCACCTCGCGTGACGAAATATTTGGCTAAAATTGGGAGATAAGTTCCAAGACGATAGTTACAGCTGTTTTCAATTGAGGGTCTAAAGTAATCGGGCAATTACTTTGGTTTTGGTTTTGGTTTTGGTTTTGGTTTTGGTTTTGGTTTTGGTTTCGCTACGGTGCGAGAATGGCTGAGTAGTTTTAATTGGTATGTGTTTTGGTTTTACGACATCAAAACGTACGTTTTACGTCTACGCGTTCCGTTTTCATCAAGCATTAATAGTTTGGCGGAATTGATCTGTATTATTTCTAAAAGAATTATTTCACGTTCAGATAGTTTTCCCAAGTTCTCCCACTGAACCAGTGCGGCCTCTTGCAAGAATACATTTTTGGCCTCAAAATATACACGGTTCAATTTTTGTCAAAGTTTCATCTAGAACCTTTTCGCAGACCAGCTCGTCATGAGGCAAACATTATTACTAAATTACAATTTGGAAAGAAAAAAGCCCTGCGCCTAATTGCTGGCTGTACTCAAACAAAAGATTGCGAAATTACATCTAATCGTATTAATGAAGTATGTGTTGGACTGTAGATCTAGCAACGAGCCGACATTTTGAAACATAGGCACGTAAGGCGTGCAAGAGTTATTTTTTTGTGAACTATAAGTCTCGGAGATAGGAGCATTCATGGAGCTGTTTACAGTAATGATTTGGTTGATTTGACAAGTTTTTTTGAATG
>Ga0126339_10001026_pt1 | contig 17779 bp, 30 predicted proteins | sample OrbTmetagenome_2_FD_92532 | JGI IMG/M metagenome (GOLD analysis project Ga0126339, IMG submission 92532) | Coral microbial communities from Petempiche,Puerto Morelos, Mexico - Orbicella T R C metagenome | ecosystem: Host-associated > Invertebrates > Cnidaria > Coral | place: Petempiche,Puerto...
AATAAAATCAACTAATCACTATCCTAAGAACCGGCGCAGCCGGTTCTTATAACCTCCCAAATCAACACACCTCCCCAAATGTTTCAAGTATATATGAAACTTTTCCAATATTAGTGTTTCCTTAAAGCATACATGAAACTTTTTCCCCAGCATTCCCCACCCTTCCCCAATAGTCCCTGGAAAAAGACAAAACTGTGCTAACAGAGCCGCCCAAGTCCCCACAAACCTTCCAAACAGTCCCTGCAAACTAAATGTGTTGTGCTAACAGAGCAAATCGCGGTAGCGATTTGCGGATCTTCAACTAATAAACAATCTTCTGGATTTGGCAATTACAAAGGAAAGTACTACATTTGAATGTATGTTAATGAACATAAGTAATAATTCATTTTTTTAATTTTTATATTTAGACACTAAGCACAACGTATGGAGGAATCTACATACTTGGATACGACCCCCACCCCTTTGATACTCAATGAGTTAACGTCTAACGGGTTAAGGTAGTTGTAACGTGTTCAAACCCAGTAGGTTAACGGGTGTACTAATGAAGTGAATTTATATGCTTTTGGAGTAGATTACAAAACCTCATTTTACTAACCTCTACAAGTTGATACACTATCAGAGAATCAACAGGTTATACAAAGTGTTTCTATTGAATACTAAGGTACTAAGGTCATAACGTATTGAATAGATGATAGTTATACATAGAGAATCAAATGTGTATTTCTAAAGTTTACGTTTTACTACATTACTAACTCTTATATAGAGTAGGTAATAAATCACATAAACGCCTGGTCTGTAATCAGTTATGATCTACGCCAGATTGCAAACTATTGATTTACTACGATATAACGCCAATTCCTACGTACTTTTGATAAATAGAGCACAATAGGCCGTTTTTCTACATTCCAGTGTTTACGGGTGTTTAGTCTACATGCCTAACCGTATAGATACAAATTTCCTATTTAACACTTAGCATAGAATTCACATAGGCAAAGAGGCAGACACAGCAAGCAAAACCGCTGGTTTTGCTCTTAAAACGTGCTAGTTAGGGGTTTTATTTGAAGTTGCTTTTATGAGTTAATGAAGTGTAGAAGGTGCAAACCGCTGCGCGGTTTGCTTTATGATGGTGTATTGGTGGTGGATGAGTTTTTAATCCTTATCGGTGTCTAATTTTCTTAGCAGTTTATCAAGTTTGTTTTTGAGTATTGCACCGCGTTTCAATGTATCGGTGTCTGTAGTAGATTCTATGGTTTGTTCTTTAAACTTGGTTTCTTCAATTATTTCAGCCTCTTGTATGTCTTTATTCATTTGTCGGATTTTATCCCAATCGTAGCCCCTAGTCAGTTGGGATAAGTGGTTTTCTTGCTTTTCTTGCTTTATTGGGGGGCTACCTTTGAAACCATTGTATTTAGAATAGTAGCTATTAGCTAGCATGTTTTGAATGGTTATAGGGTTTTTGTTTAGTTGGAATGCAGACATTTGAGCGATGAACGAATGAACGGCAAACTTACCGCGTATTCTTTCAAGTGTTAATCCTGCTTCAATAGACGCTTTAATATCAATTTTGCCGTTAATGGTTAGTTTTATTTCATTGGTCTTTAATTCACTTTTCGCGGTGTCCTGTATTTTTAGAATCATATTAGCGTCTGATTGCTTTCTGTCATTTTCCCATCTTTCATAGTAATACTGATGCATATCGCTAAGTACTTTTAATCGTCCTGTTTCACTACCTATTGAGCCACTAACTAATTCTAGTGCTTTATCGTTTCTTGTTACTTCTATTTTCTTTCTATTCCTATCGTAGATTTTTTTAACTTCTGTATAGGTAATGGCTAATCCTTCTTTCTTTTTAAGTATGTGTGTTACTTCGCGTGGGTTGTTCCAATCTGCTAATAGTTCAATTATTTTGGGGGTTAGTGTTTCAGCAATTGTCTGATTATTTTCTCTTCTTAGTTGGTTTTGGTATTTGAGTCTGAAGGATTGTTTTTCATTCAGTAGTTTTCTGATTCTTTCAGCTACATTTTTAACTCTTCTTTGGTCTTTTTCGGTTAACTTATACTTAATTATTAATCTTTCTATTGTGGTCGGAGGTGAAGCGCAATCAATTGCAACGCTTTCACCTGATTGATTTTCAATGTATTGCAAGCGGTCTGGATGGGCTTCAATGGCTTCATGTAATTGTATGTACTTTATATAGTCATTCTGTACCTGTTTAGAGGCATCTTTCACTATATCAGGCAGTTGTGTATCGTTTTTCATTGTACAATGTTTTTTGGTGTCCTATTTTAGGACAGGACAACTGTACTAATTTAGGACAGTTGCACCGGATAATCAACTCTATAGCATTTTTTTTGAATCTACCAAATAGATAGTATTACTATTATCCAGACGGTTCGATACTATTGAGTATAGGTATATTTCTATGGGAATAGATTTATTTACTATAAATGATGATTTTTTTACTTCTTTCTTTGGTAGTAATATAATATTAGTTATATTTGCAACCGTAATCATATAACAAAACACACTAATAACACACAATTATGAATTCATCAAGAGACAACATTTTAGCAATCGTTTTAGGTTTAATCGTATCTATTTTAGTTTGTGGTTCACTATTTGCACCCGTTCAAACAGAAACACACACTTTTAATCAAACTGAAGTAGTTCAGTTTAATGCAGGTAGTAACACTGTATTATTAAGTAGTGGTGAAACAATTCATATTTCACGTAGTTTAGGATGGGATTTTGTACACAAACGCATTGAGCCAAACCAGACATTAACCGCAAACTATCATATCAATATTTTCGGTGTATGCTTTCATGTTGGTTAACTAGTCAGTACAATTCCATACAATCATATAAGCGGCTTAATAGGCCGCTTTTTTAGTGCTTTAATGTTTGGTAGATGTAATTGTATGAAGTAGTAGAGAAAGCGCAAACCGCTGCGCGGTTTGCTTTGCTACATTTGGTAGGATAGCATGTTTTGTTTGGTCGGCTTGTGAGGTTTGGCAGGTCTGTACATATGTAGTGTTAGAAACACCACACTTTGCAAGCTACGTATGTTGATACTAAACCTGGATCTTTTTAGTTTTTGAAAGTGTGCGGTGTGTTGTGATGAGGCTGTGAAAGGATATAAAGAAGGCATTAAGTAAGGTTTATAGATGTATCCTTAGTCAATGCCTTTGGTGGTTTCAATTTTCAAAACATGCGCTACCAGGCGACACGGGTATTAGCTTTTTTGAATGATATCACATATGTATTTGTAATCGGTTTCATGTTGTATTGATAGGTCATTGATTTTTTTAGTTAGGTTTTTAGAAAGATCATTAATTTCCTTTCTTAATTGATCTATGTTTTTTTGGTCTTGACTGGCATTAATTTTTTTTTCTGGCTCTGAAATTTTTTCCAATCGTTTATTCACTTCTTTTTTGAAGTCATTAAGGTTTTGTAATAGGTCGGCATTGTTATCGGTTTGGAGTTGTTTCTCTAATCGCTTAATCTGTTCTTTTTGCTCTATAACTATGTCAATATAGAACAAGGCTAATTGTAGATTTTTGGGTATATCACTTTTATCATTCAACCACTTGCTTATATCACTTGTTTGCACATTAAATTTTTCGCTAAACTCTTTATTTGTCTTAATATCTAAGGCTTGTTTAATACGTTCTATTATATCGCCTTTAATCTTTCTATTTTCAATGTATTGCATAATCAATCAATCATTTTATTTCAATGCACTAAGATAGTCAATGTTTTTCAATTCAATTATTTGGCTTATTTATTAGTATAGTTCAATTAAATGTAGTTTTATTTCAATTTTTTTTCAATCTTTTATTATCTATATCTCAACTACTTACATTTTTCATGTTAGTATTTCACAATTTTATATTTGTATAGTTCAATTATTACCCCTATCATTGCATCAACAAACAATCAAAACCAATAGCGATGATGTTTTTAATATGTTTAACAGCCTTAGTTTCAGTTTTCTTTTTAGCTGTATCACTACTAATTGTTTTCTGTATGGATAGTGAAGGCAAACAGGCGCTTAAACTGAATGCTCAGGTAGAATATCAAATCATTATTGAAGACTTGGAAGAACTAACCCGTTTTTCTGTACGGGTTAGATATTTCAGAATCAAGTTATCATCTAAGCAAGTGTTAACACCTGCTTTTAATTAGTCAATCAATCATTAATCAATCAATAGTCAATCAATTAATTTTTTTCATTATGTCTAAATGGATAGTAGCAGAACGCAGGGATAACAAAGCAGTGATAGTGTTTAACCTTCATTCGAACGGAACGAAGGTGCAAAACTCATTCGATAGCATGAAAGCGGCTGATAATTTCATTGTTGAGCATTCATATAATGAGTACTTCCCTATGTTAATGCGTGATTCAGGTATAAGTATTAAAACCTTTATGGCTAAGTATCCATTAAAGCAGGATGAAACAACGCCAAAGAAAGCAGGCATTAAGCGCACTTTTGCCGTACCTGCAATGAAGGTAAAAACGGTTACAACTGCCAAACCTGCAAACGTACCTGCCAAACCTGCCAAACCTGCGCAGACTGCAAAACCAACTGCAAAACCAACTGCAAAGCAGACTGCAAAGCGACCTGCAAAGAAGGCTGCAAATGTAGTGAGTGAACCAAAGCAAAAGTATGTTTCTAAACCTGCAAAGAAGGCTGCAAATGTACCTGCTAAGAAGGTTTCTAAACCTGCAAACGTTGTTAGTACTGCAAACGTACCTGCTAAACCTGCCAATACTCCAAAGCGTACTATTAAAGCGGCTAAACCTGCTTATTTGCCTATCCTAGTCAATACGGTTTCAAACCTTGTTAAAGTAGCTGCAAATGTACCTGCAAAGCTTTCTGAATGTTTGCCAACTGTTAACCCTGCAAACGTACCTGCAAACGTACCTGCAAACGTACCTGCTTATCGTTCGAATCGCATCATTGATATTACACCTGTTTACGAACCTGCGCAGATTGTTAAGGATAGCCCAAAGCGCAATATTAATCGCTCATATGATTACACCGTAAAGCGTTCAGTTAATTGGGCTGCAATCGCGTTAACTGCTTTGGTTTGTGCCTTGGTAGCAATGTTATTTTTCAGCGGTGCAAATGTACCTGCTAATCCTGTGAATCCTGTTACACCTGCGCAGATTGTTGAACCTGCAAACGTACCTGCTAAACCTGCCAAAGTTCGCACGATTACAATTGTTCGCAATGTTCCAACTGCCACAACTGCAAATGATACTGCTAACCCTGCCACAACTGCAAAGCAGGATGATAAAGTAAGCTATTCAACTGTTAAGCAACTGCGCAAAGTGTACAAATGCGATAAGCAGTTGTTAAAGGCTGATAAACTGACTAAAAAAGCGAATTCAACTAACAATACCGTTAAGTCTGCGCGATTGCATAAACGTGCTGAAAGAAAGCTTAACAGGGCTGCAAAGAAGTTGAGCAAAGCAAACAGATAACAAACGTGTTATCTATTGATTATTGATTGTTGATTGTTTACAGGTGCGTTAATGGGTAGCCATTGCGCACTACACAAGGCGAAACGCCTAAAAAGTTCTTTCTTTTCTTGGATTGTTAATAATTGTGTTTAATCGGGTGATTGGTTCGGCTTAATTTGTACTACGGTACATTGAACGCAGCAATACCCCTAGTAAAGTAATTATCTAACTGTAATCTTTGGTCTTTTGCTCTTTAACTTTGCAGGGTTGAAAGCATAAGCAGTGTTATACGCGGATAACGAAAAAGTACTTTGTAAGTATCTTATACAGCCCATTGATTGAAAGCAGAGCAAACAACGCGCACAACTGCGAAACGTGAGCACGCGTTTGAAGTCTGTTTTTAATAACACGTCCAAATTATTAGCAATGGTTTTTTTTAAGTCTTGAAACCCTATCAACGTCCTGTTAATAGCCTAAAGCATGCGCATTACAAGCGCATAGATTACATGTTTACATGTTTTTGAAAAACGTTCTTCATTTATTGGTGTGCAATCTTAGGAAAACAATAAAAACAAGCTTTCACGGCTTGTAAGTAGTTGTTAAGCATGTGCGGTGTCTATTGGTACGATACTACCCTATATTATAAGCGGATTAATATAGGTTACAGCAAAGGATACATTATAGATTGCAGCTTAGGAATGAAGAACAAACCAAAAACATACGATAATGTAAGTATGTAATACAGTTTGTCAAACCTGCGCTTTATGCGCTATCTTTCACGCGATTTTAAAAGCAATCGCACACCTTTTTTTTAGATTATAAGACTATAAATAAGCAGTGATATTAACAGTTTTAACGGCATTTCAACAATGTTTAGTTTCTACTTACTTTTATCCATACGCTTATTTATAGCAGTCTAAAAAAGTTAAGGCATACAAGTTTTGCCGCTTGTATGCTTACATGCTCAAAATGAGTGTTTTAGGTTATACGGTTTTGTCTGGCCTAAAAAAAATTTTTCTTTTAAATCAATCAATCAATTATTCATTTTAAAATCAATCAAATGATTAGTACAATCTTACTTTCAATCCTTGTTATTATCGCCTTATTTGTTCTTGTGTTAGCAATCCTGTATAATAACAGATACCATATCTTTTTAAATTGGTTTGTTAATGAAGGCGAAGCTATTAAAACCCGTTCGAAACTTAGTTTTAACCGTAGATATAAGGCGTTTTATATTGCTTTTAATGAGCAAAGGTATAACAGTCATAAATACATGTTTTGCCTATATATTAACATGTATTTTTTCGGATGTGTTTATAGTACAGAAGTACACAAATAATCAAACGTCAATTATTTAATTCTTAAAATAAATCAATCAATTATTCATCATTTAAATTTTAGTATTATGCCAAATGTAGCAAAAGTAATGTTAGAGCAAATCAAACCTAGTAAGGACGTTGAAAGATTAGTAATTGCAGAGGCTGAATTTCCTATTCGTAAGGGTTCAAAAGTCAATGTTGAGAAACTTTGTAAAACGTTAACGAATGAAGCATTCGACCGCGCCACCGCTGAAAAAACAACTAAGATTATGAATACAGGTTTTGCAATCTCAAAACCTTTTCGTTTGACGGTTGTTTTTGGTAATCGTTATGTATTTGATACCGATAAATTGCAGGACAATTACATGAAAACGCGCACCCAAAGTTTAATTAAAATCCGTCCTTCTGCCTTTAAAAAGGACTATGAAGGCGAAAAAAAACGTTTTTACCAAAATTTACTATTCATACATGAGAAGGGTAGTAAATTACATAAATCTTTGGAACGTTGTATTGAACAACCAAAAGCAGAGAAGAAACCAAAGCAAGCGGCTAAATCAGAAGCGGCAAACGAATCGGCCACCGCTGAAACCAAAGCAGACAAATAGGTCTATAAACTATCGGTGTGCATCCTTTAAAATGGGTGTACACTGACACGGCCAAACGCGCCAAAATTTAAACTAAAATCATTCAATTTAATATCTAGTCAAATGTTACTACTATCTTTAAAAATAGCGGCTGCAATAGTTGTTATTATCGCGTTAATCCTGCTTTATTTAACTATCGAATATAAATGCAGGTATAACGGTATTTTAAAAGGTTACTTTCATAATTCATACGTTAAAATTGATAATTCATTCAGTTGTCATTATATGCCGTTTGTTAAGTGTGGTATATGGTTTAATGAATACCCGATTGATGAATTTACCTATCATTTAAACATTACAGTTAATCTACCTTGGTTAGCTTTTGATTATACGTCAGACTTTTTAAAATAAACTATCCCAATGAAAGCACGAATTAAAATAACCAGTGTAAAAACTGTTAAAGGTTTCATTCATCCCAATAGTTACTACGCTCAGGACGCAAATAAATATAATTCATCGCGTATTATTGCGCATAAATATGAGCCGAAAGCGTTATTTGTGCAGGGTATTATAGATAATAAACCTGTATCCTTTTATAGTCCGACCGTAGTAATAACCAAAACCAGCGGCTTTATGAATTATGATTCAATGGATGAAAATAATTGGTTTGAACTTATTAAAGGTGAACAAACCACTACCACAAATAAAAGCTACGAATCTGAGATGTACCCGAACGCGGCCACACAGATAAAATGTACTATCACCCCAAAAATAAAAGCAGGTGATTGCATTAATATTAGCTATTGCCAAAAAGGTGATAAAATTAACCGCGTTCGAATTATCAACTAATCAATTCTATTCATATACTTAAAAGTTAAAACAATGAAAAAGTATCTACCTTTTATTGCTTACTATGCCGTATCTATGGCAATATTAACAAGTGTTATTGCTTATTTAATCGCTTAATCTTAATTCAAAACATATCGAATCGGGAAAATTCGACGCGCAATTATGCGCAGGGCTGCAAACTTTCGACGGTTTGCAGCTCACTAGCACAAACGTGCAAAAAATTAAAAATGCCGTTTTCATCTGGCGTACAAAAAATTTGATCTTAAAAATTAACAATCTAAAAATACAATTATGCCTATTCAAAAAACCAAAATAGGATTACTATTCGAAAGTGAAAATTCTATAACGCTTAGTTATGACCATGCGTTTAAATTACTGCGCTCAGTTCAAAATAAATGTAAGGTTTGTTATTTGGCCGACATTGACCACAACACCTATAAAACGTACTTGCATGCGCTTATAGGTGATGAAAAAATAAGAATCTACTTAGTGAATCATACACCTAAGAAACAAATGTTGTGTTTTGCTGAATGTACTATCAATGAATTTTTAACCGCTATAAAATAAACACCGTGAACTATCAAGAACAAATATCTTTCGTATCGGATAACCTAGAATTATTTGAATCTGAAATAAACATAGCCGCTTCTTTACGCGCACAGGATAACGATTTAAACGATTCTGAATTTATTCGATTACCTGATAACAGTCTTTTATACCTAAGCTAAAAATAAAACTATGGCTATAAAATTAGACTATATCAGCGCCGTTTGTGCCTCTTACATTATCAATGTTAAGGGGTGCAATTATAACGCCTTAATCGGGCTTAAAAATGCCAACGTCAAAATTAAGCAGGTGATAACCGACCAGGCGATTTATGCACATGTGGTTAGTCAACTTGTTAGCTATCATCAAAAATACTACGCCTAATTAAAAGCTTATGCATGCAATACTTAAAAGCGAAGCAATCAAACGTTTTAACAGGGGTGAAATAGTCTATTTTATGCCTTCGCGATTCGATGCAAACCAGTGTATCTATGCACCTGAGAAAATTAAAAAGACTGAACTATTAGACGGTGTATCGTTCCAAGAATATATAAAGGACTACGAAGAAAATAATTGTAATAATAATGTAGGTAATAAGGTCAAATTTTGGGCTTATCCTGACTACAATTAAACGCTTTTCTTATGGGAAACTTATCTACTGACGGCAAAGGTAATTTAATCGAAAAAATAACCTTTAGTAATGGTGTTGAGGATTACAAATACGCCTCTGATATGCACAAGCTTGTTAATATCTGTAATTGGTACGGGTTAGATATAAATAACCATTCCGATTTTATAAAAGCAGAAAGCATTTTAAAAGAACAATCTTAGATACTTGTTATGGGAAAAATAAACGCCTCTGATATTCTAGTAACTAATTACAGTGAAAAAATATACAATCAACCGATTGAAAAAATACACCCTAATGCACGTCTATTATTAGACGTTAATACGATGGAATTAAGTATTAATGAATGCTTATTCGTTGGAGTATTCGAAAAAATACCATTCATGCGCAAAATTAAAGCGAATGAAAGTTGGTTTAAAAATAACATCTACCATTTAAAATAAGTTTGGTTTCTACAATTGGGTGAAGGGGTGCATTTAATTAATGTGTCGGAACAGTTGCACCCCTTCTTTAAGTTTTGTTTGCCTTGGTCGGCACTCATTACACATGCTTAAAATAAGCGCAAAAAATAAACACTACTTCATTAATTTACTTACGAATGCAAAATAAAATTATCATTCTCAATACTCAGGGTATTGCAGATAACAAAGTAAAACAATTGGCTTTGGCTCTTTCTAAATTCATGCGTACCGACGGTTATTTATGTATGCATGATATTATTAACCGTCCAATAAGAAAAGATTACTATTTAATCTATACGCAGGATGATAACATCCTATGGTTACAGGATGCCGATATAGTTGCAGAGCATTTAATGCATGACTATGAAAATATTATCCCATGCAAAACATCTGCACAATTCTTTGAAGTCTTAAAAGATCATTACACACAACCGCGAAAAATAAATACTCATGGCTAAAAAATCAATCCTTCAAATCCTTTTGGATAACCTACCAGAATTAAAACATAAAGCACCTAATTTCCTGGACTATTCAAGCCGCGTAAAGTTAGACAATGTAATGTTTAACATTCAATATGCTGCGTTCCCTATCCTGACATTGAAAAAAGCGGGTAAAGGTCGGCATCCTGAATGGATTATCAATTTTAAAAAGCGTACCATTACAAACGATGTTAACGGCGTAGGTATTACCCATTGGAGTTTTAATAATGAAGTCCAATACGGGGATTATGTAACCAGTGAAAAAATAAAGGCAGCTTGTGTCTATTCAGTTAGTGACAATCAAAATAAAATAGGTGTCATTGATTTAATAAGTGTTTCTTCAAAATACTATACTGCGCAGGAATTTAATGAACAATTTAAAGCAGAAAGTAAACCTATTATTGAGTGCTTAGAAAATAACTATTGTGAGCAGAACAGAAAGTTTCAACGTGCCACAAATAAAGAGTGTAGGTCAATGTATCAAAAGGAGGCTGAACGCTTTAACTATTGCTTAATCAATGTTAGAAAACATTTTAACATCACATCCTTTTAACAGAAAAAAGACCGCAACGTTTTGCGGCCTCTAACCAATTAATCAATATGATTAATAATATATTGATAATATAAACTAGACTCTTAAAAAAAGGGCGCTTGTTTGCGCCCTATAAACTTAACCTGTCTGCATTTAAATCACACACCTGCATTTAAATGCACAACAAATATATAAAAATAAATTAAATCACAATACCATGGATAAAATAAGTATCGATCATTTAATGGTGGAAGTCACCAGGCGTTGCAATATGGAGTGCAGCCATTGTCTAAGAGGTGAAGCGCAAAATAAAAACCTGTCTACGGAATACATTGATAAATTACTTGATCAAGTTGATTGTATTGGTGAAGTTACTTTTACAGGTGGCGAACCATCTTTAAACGTGCCTATGCTTGAATATTTCTTAGAGCAGGTTAAATTAAGAGGTATCAGTGTTAGCTTCTTTTACATTGCTACCAATGGGTTAAAAATAAGTCAGGACTTTGTTATGTTCTGCTTAAAGATGTATTCTTATTGTGATGAAAAAAAGATGTGTTGTGTGGATGTATCAAACGATTATTATCACGCGGAGCATGGCAATTATAACACTGAATTATTAGGTGGATTAGGATTTTTTAATCGTAAGTATGCACAAGAATGTTCAAAAGACCATCAATTAATTGCAGAGGGTAATTCACAGTATAATTTAAGTGCTCAACCTAACCATGTATCAATTATTGATGATCGTGAGGATTTTAACGATAGTTATATCTACTTAAATTGTGAAGGCAATATTATCAACGGATGCGATTGGAGTTATTCCAGTCAGAGCCAGTCTAAAAATATACTTTGCCCTGTGGAGAATTTAAACAAGTATTTCTATTCACTGCCAAATTAAAAAGGCCGCTACTTTTAACGGCCTTGGAAAGTTTAAGATATAAAAAATAACCCTGTTAATAATTATTTTAATATCAATCTAAAAATAAAAAAACCTTTCGGCAAAAAAAAACCGCGACGTTTCGCGGTTGTTCCCTTAATTACACAACTAACTATTGTTAATAATTATTTGTCGCTACAAAAATATAAAAACTATCGCAAAAAAAAAGCCACTACGTTTAGTGACTTGGAGTGTTTAAGTTTAAAATAATCCTATTGTTAGTAATTACTTTAATTACATGCAAAAATATAAAAACTATCGCAAAAAAAAAGCCGCTGGTTAGGCGGCTCAAATTTAAGATGTTGAACTAATTTAAAAATAACTCTCTATAAAAAAATAAAATAGTTCATATTGCGCACGTTTGCGACTTTGGGAAACTCAGCCGACGCTGAATCACTAAATATATGCATAAATTATCACTTCTTAAAAGGGGGAACACGTTTGTTCCCCAACTGGTATTAATACTTCACAAATGATGTGAAAAAAGGATGCACAAATATAAATAAATATAAATAAGATGAAATACCCATTTTTAGAAAAACGTTTGGAGTTTTATACAGACTACTTCAAAGATTTATCAAGAAACTATCATTACCAAAATTACCTATGCGTTAATGTTAAGCTGTACTTTTGGCCTGATAGCAGCGATTTACCCGACGCTTTAAAAGATCAGGTAACAGATGAATTAAAAGAATACCTGTGCGAAAATACCACCGATAAACAGGTTCAAATGTGGTTTGATTGGTGGATTGATAGCCAACGCCATTTTTTAAAAGAATGGGTTGATGGTTGTTCTTATTCCAGTGCAAAATATTGGAATGAAGAAATAACAAAGTTCATTGATACAGGTGAAACAAGTTACTGTAAATATGAGGGTGAAAAACGGGTTCCTGTTACCATTGCCGATCTTCAAGCCTACAAAAAAGATAGTGTTGATGGTTTAGATAAATTAAGTCACTTTGATAGTGAAAAATGTTACTTTGTAGGCCGTTCAGGTGGTTGGTTTTCCTTCGCTGATACTTCGCATTGTGATAGCCTTCTTAATGACGCTGAAACTTATCTGTGGGAAATTAAAGAGGCAAGCCGAACGGATATAATTGAAGAAGCTGAAGCCAATTGTTACGACACAATAAAAGACTTACACAAGTATTACAAAGCATGTGAGTTTGTGAAAAATTACGTTGAAGAAAGCGTAAAGTGTGCGGAGAAAAGTTTCAAAGATGAATTACTTTATCGGGCTACTGAATCAGATTATCTTAAAGAAATAGGTTTTGTTTCTGAGGATCAAAAAATAGAATCGCAATTAGCTGCAATGGCTATTTAATAATCAAAGTGTAAAATAACCATTGTTGTACTATCCCCGTGTAGCAAGTTAATCAATCCCTTTAAAATTAAGCATTCCAAAATTAACCCTTTCTTTTCCTACTTAACTATAAAACTCTATAAATTATGAGTGTACAGTTACTTTTAAACGATATCCCAAAGGATACAGAAATAGAATCACCATCATTAGGAGCAACCGTAATTTATACGGGTGGATTGTTTTTTCTTGATGGGGTGCAAACTGAATTACTGCCTGATGAAATTAACGATTTGCACAGCGATGTAATGTTATCAGATATGCAGCCTTTAAATGAGTTTCAACCTGGACTATTCTACCAACTATAAAATAAACATTATGCATGTATCTACTTTCCTACCCGTTTTTTCTGGTTTCTACTGCAATCCTTATTATGACACCACAAGCGATGAAGAAAACGAATTGCAACATATAAATGACCTTAGAGCAAAGAAAAAATTACCATTGCTTGATAATTGTGAATCTTTGGAGTTCGATTATAAAACATACTTTAAAGAGATAGGCGAACATTGTTGTTCTTACTTAGAACGTGAATTAAACGACTTCGTTGAAAGCATAACTTTTGAAAGAATACAATCACCAAGGGAATACAATTTTAGCAATGATGAAATACATTGTGTTATTATTCCTAAGATGGATAAAATAAGAAGCTATTTATCTGAACACGACGAAGATTTTGAAGCTTTCATACACGAAAAGTGTACAAGCTGCTCAGGCTTTGTTTCCTTCTACCCTAACGATCATAAAAAATGGTTGTTATACTTGGATAATGATAAGGTGTATGAGGATGCAACTATCCTTGGTACTATCTTAAAATTCATTGCTAAAAATGAAGGTATTGAGGAAGAAAATTTAAGCGATTACGAAGCACATGTAATTTGCAGCAATTTTGAACAGTTAATCACATCATAAATTAAAGCCATGCCCAATTTAAAAACTGCTAACGTAATCTTTGAGGATTCACAATACAATTACAGTACTTCTGTTAATGGTAAATTAAGCGACCAAGAAATTAAAAAGTATTTCATTGGTATGTCTGTTAACGTTGCGCCTTATCCCAAAGAGGTATTTAAAACAGTTGTTGACTGTACCGTCGAACCATTTGATCAAAATAAATAACACACTAATATAATTCTATGCCTAGAAAAAAAATCGGCCAGATAGCCAAAGCAAAAGCGTTCCTTCAACCTGAGATTGACAAGCGTATTGTATGTAACAAACTTGTATTCGTTGAAACTAAAAAGTTCAAAAACGATGAAAAGAAATTATTCCTTGTCTTTGAAGCTTACAACAATGAGTTAAACGAAAGGCAGCGCGTAACGTATCAACCCAAAACAGGGTTACTTGAAATAATAGTTAGCCATGGTTTTGTTTTTCCACAAATGAAAATTGTTAGAGAAACAACAGTTGTTAAACGTGCCACACGCATGTATGAAGGTTCCACCATTGTAAAAGATGCGAAAAATAAGATGTGGACTATCGTAACCATGCAGAGACGGCGCAACGCGCTTATTTCATATGCTAAAAAGGTTATTAGTTATGAGGATGGAAAAGTACAGCACGATTTGAATTTCAAACCTGTTGAACTGATTAATACCACAAATAATGCCAATCAAATTAACGTCAAGCGGCAACAAAAGAAAGCTCTTGAGTTATTTGAATCCCAAAGTAATTAATTACCTTCCCTTTAAAAATTTGCTTATGAACTTATTTAAACTCATTGGTCACACCTATGATAAAGGTTATCATCACAATATGCGTAAAACAGGCGAAATGGTAAAGCCTGAATTATTAATTAATCCTGATGATATTTCATATGTGGAACATTGGAAAGGAGAAAACCTTAGCGCAGGTTTAACAGGTGTTAAAATTGTAATGAAAACCAATGGTAAAAGTTTTGTAGACTCACGTTCTATGTCAATTTTAGAAACTGACTTAGATGAGTTTAAGAAAAGATAAACCTTCCCTTTATACAAGTGGGTGCATTTGATCGTGTTCCCATTTGCAAGCCCAAACGCGGCAACAACTTAACTAATACAAAATAAAATGTTATTACATCATTTACAATTGACAGTTCACCTATTGGATTCCTTTATGGTGATTAATTCTTTAGAAGCAAACATTCAAAAGGAAAAAGAAACCGACGGTAAAACACCCGAATCAAATCAGCGTATTGATTGTTGGATGTTGGAGCAGGAAAAAGTTGCAGAAGAAACAGCCCAAAAATTAAGCGTACCGATTAATAACTATAACCGTTCCCTTTGTGCTTACAATAAGATGCAAAAGAAACTGTTTGGTGACATGAACGAAATAGACCTTTTTTATGCTAGTAAGAGGCTTAAAGAAGGTGTGCCGGTACTGATTGTTCATTATAACGAGGATGGTTTAATAGATGCGCTCTTATGCGGTACTGATAAAGAATTTAAAGATTTCTTCTTTGAATACGGTACTAACTTCGAAAATAATTTTAAATGTTATTACTTTCGTGAAGTAAAATAAATATAAAGATGGACGAAAAAATAAAAACAAACCTTCTAAAAGACCTTGTTAGTGGTATCATTGATTGCAAAGATGAGGATTTAGAATTCTTACTTAGGGAATACGAACTCTTTGAAATTAAAGTTAATGATTCATTGATCTTTTGCATTGAACACTTATGCGGTACGGATGTACCAAGCATCAACGATTTGATTCGTTCTATATACATGTTAGCTATTAAGAAACATGATTTAGATGTCAATGATTTTGAATTGGATATTAATTATAAAATGTCCAGGTTAACCCATCTACCAAGTGAGATTGAATTAAATTCCAATGATTGCTTTGCAGATATTAAGGGTTAATCAATGGCTAAAAACTTTTACATTGAAGAAAACACCGTCTACTATCACGACGGTGTTAAAACTGAGAAAAACGGCAACCCTATCTATGAAATTAAAGCATGTGCAGGTAAAAGAGCCTGTAAAGCTTTTACTGATGGATTAAAAGATGGTGGTTATGTTGAAAGAATTAAGTTCTAAAATAAAATAGTGCAATGGATGACAAAGCAAAGGATTTTTTAAAGGATAAAATAAAAAAACATTTCAATTCGCCTAAAGAAGAAATTCAATCAACTGCGGTTGCCGTTGGTTACATCAATTCTAATGAAGCAATAAACTTGGAAAAAATAACAGTTAGACAACTGTTGCAAGGTCACATTGATATTTATATTGATGCAGTGAAATTTAAAACAGATGTCGCCTGGTCAAATTGGTTTATTAAACCTTTGGTACAGTTCTTTAAAGATAACTATCCTGACAATTATATAGATGTTGTTGGTTTGAATGATTCGTTTGACGATGTGGTAGATATTTGGTTGTGGCCTACTAAAAAAGATTACGACGAGGTAGAGACTGACGATTCAAAATATGATGTCAGTAAACTTTTAACCTTTTATAAACCTGACGTTGAAAATTTAACCTTAAAAGCTCAGTTAGGTACAAGTGTTAAAGCATTGGACGATGTTGATGTTTTAGACTGGCCTATAAAAAAATTAGTTGATTACTTTAAAGAAATTTAACCATGGACGAAAAAGAAATAACAAAGCAAGTTCATCAAGAATTGTTTGATGAATTCTTAGCCAAGCTTAATAAAATAGAGTTCACCCATCATAATGGGTATGAACTGACTGATGAAAATAAAGATTGGCGTGTAAAACTAGTTTTGACACTTGATGAAGAAATAGTTAACTCGACACAACCGGTTTGGCTTACGACACAAGTTTATTATCAAGGCGAAATCGCTAAATGTTTCACTTGCACTAACATTGAAAATATTAACAAAGTAAGAGTTTGGTTTCTTCAAACTACTGGTTGGATTGATGAGCAAAATACATTAAACGAAATGGATAACGCAAATTTTGCTTCAAACGCTTTTAACAACCTTTAAAATAACGCCAATGATTTACTTAGTATCTCCTGAATGTTTTACTGAACTAAAAGCAGGCAACCATTTTGTTCCACATGGCAAAACATACTCTATTCTTTATAAAGATCATAGAGATAAAATGCCTTGGCTTGATCAAGACAATTTAGAATATGGCCGTACTTATACTGTGATGCCTAATGAGGCAGACAGCAAGAAGCGTTTGAAAGTTAAATGTGTATCTACATGCCCTTGTAGTATAGTAGATATTAATCGAATACCAAAATAAAACTATACAAGTGGGTGATGCCTGACCGCTCACCCATTTGCAAGCCCGAACGTGGCAAATTAACCATCCTATTTATTGATTAAGGTATAGATTCTATGTACCTTGGGGTTATGCCCAAACGTCCTACATTAAAAGAGTTGCAAGCCTTACCCCTATCGGCCAAAGTTGCACATTCATTAAATGTCATTAGTTCAGCTCTGGTTCATTTTGATGGGCAAATGTATGTCTCTTTTAGTGGTGGCAAAGATAGTACCGTATTACTTGACTTAGCAAGGCGAATTAAGCCCGATATTAAAGCTGTTTTTTGTAACAGTGGTTTAGAGTGGCCTGAAATAGTTTACTTCGTCAGATCGGTTCCCAATGTGGAAATTATCCGTCCTGCAATGACCTTTAAGCAAGTCATTGAAAAATATGGATACCCTGTA
>Ga0126339_10001027_pt1 | contig 17773 bp, 10 predicted proteins | sample OrbTmetagenome_2_FD_92532 | JGI IMG/M metagenome (GOLD analysis project Ga0126339, IMG submission 92532) | Coral microbial communities from Petempiche,Puerto Morelos, Mexico - Orbicella T R C metagenome | ecosystem: Host-associated > Invertebrates > Cnidaria > Coral | place: Petempiche,Puerto...
GGGGGATAAATGTATTTTTTTTGAAAGAGAGGGGGGGGAGGAGAAGGGGAAAAAAAAAAAAAGGGGGGGGGGGGGGGGGGGTGGTGGTATTTATGTTAATTTAAAAAAGAAAAAAGTGATATAAGAAGCAGGCCGGATATTACTTCTGTATCAGTATGAGGTGAAATCTGCATTTGGTGAAGTTCTGCAGAAGGATGAAGCCACAAGTAATAAGAGAGTCTACGAAGGCATAGTTGAGATAACTGTTGTAGCAGTTTTGTGCAGTCATGAATAACCTTGCCATGATGTGTATTGTTCACATATGCACATATCCAAAATTCCTACAGCAATTTCAAGGGAGACAATTTCATGTGGACAGCCGAATGTCAGGAGGCCATCTTCTTCTTCTTCTTCCAAGTTACCCCACATCCTTCATTGCTGAAGATTCTTGTGGAGGTTCATTCCTTGTTGTTCATTAAGTGCCATTTGAAAAATGCCCCAATACTTGCTTTTCCTTAGTTGGTGGTGCCATTTATCCTGGACACAGATGCCAGTGATAGTGGGTTGAGGTCGGTGTTATCCCATGTTCAAGGTGGAAAATAGCCTGTGATAACATTTGCTGCACATGCGCTAACAAATCCAGAAAAGAAAGAAACTTTTGGCCCTTGAGTGGGGCTCAGAGCTCTTTGAAACATATCTCTTTAGAAGGCACTTTATCGCCAGAAGTGATCACAATGCTGTGCAGTGGTTAAGGAACTTAAAGAATCCTAAGGGATTGGCTAGGTGGCTTGAACGGTTGAGTGGCTTTGACTTTGAAGTAGAGCATCGTCCCAGTAGTTTGCATAACAATGCTGATGGCCTGTCTCACCTCCCCTGGGGTGAGCAAGGAACAGTGCACCCTGATGCAGAGAGCAATATTGCATGGGTTCAGTCTGTGAACGTGTCTCCCTTTTCTAATTTCTTGTGACTCAGAGTCAGGATCCTGTCCTTACCTAAGTAGTGAAGTGGCTTGAGGTCAGTGTGTCTTGAAGGAGGTGGATGCAAACTGCTGTCATACTGGTCACAGAGGAGTTGGCTCCTTCCCAGGGATGGTCCTAGTGTTCAGACACTGGTCCTCCATGAGTCAACAGGATTTGCCCCCTATAGCCATATGTTTGGGAGAGAGGCAATCTTGCCTTTGGATCTACCCTTAAGTTAGATACCTTGCTGCTCTCTGGGTCAGGAAAAACATATTCAGAGTATGTTGTTCAGCAGAAGCTTCAGGAGGAGGAAACAGAGCAGCTAGTGCAAAAAAACCTCAAGCAAGCACAGAAATATCAGAAAGCCTATTGTGACACGAAATGCTATGGTCAGCAGTTCTGTGCTGGAGACTGGCTTAGGTACAGAAAGTGAACAAGGATCAGGAGGAAGAAGTTTTGTAAGCCTTGGTGTGGTCCCTGGAGGGTCATAAAGGCTCTGTCTGATGTTACCTATTGCATTGAGAGGACAGAAGGAAGCCTGGAAAGTGTCGACAATAGAGAGTGGTCCACTTCAACTACTTGAGACCATACCATTCTCCCCCTCAAGAGACTCTTTCTAGATCATCACCAGAGGTTGGTGGACAGATGCAGAGAAAACCTGTTGACTTTAATGAGGTTGAAAAGGTGGCTTGAAATGGTGGCCAGATGCAAAGTGCACCAGTAAACTCTGGCGAGGTTGAGTTGGAATGGTTAGAAATTCCTGCTTGTCTAATCACGGAATGCTAGCCTGATGCCTGCAAGGATACCTGCATGTTGATTCTTGCTTCTTCAGGTACTGATATCCCAGATAGTCCAGTCACTGAAATTCCACATCAGCCTGAGACTCCTGTGGAGGGTGGCCCGCCAGTTGCTGAACCATGTCAGAAACTGAGGCATGAAAGAAGAGAGAAAACTTGGCTCAGAGACTGCTAGAACAGTTGTGTGCTCAACAGTCTAGCTCATGGACTTCATTAGAACAGCTAGAGGTGTTGTTTCAAAAGGACTAGTCCTGCTCTTAAGTGGCATGGGATAGTGTAGGGGGGGTTGTGCCCCAGTGAATTGCTGGGCTTGTGCAGTGTGAGCGTGTATGAAGTGTATGTGCTTTGTTGTTGTGTTCTGTATGTGAATAGTTTTCTTTCGTCCATCTTACAATAAGACCCACATTGTTTGGCTTTCTGGACATTAATGGGAAAAAATAAAAGATGTTTCTTCAAACGTTTGCAGTTGAGAAGAGTCAGTGTGGGAGGTTCTTGACAGTGAACTTGTCACTGCTATGGCTAAACTTAAGAAACACTGGCATCACAAAAAGTGTCAGGAAGACATTGGAGATGCTTGCCAGCTTTAAAGGACTCAAGAATTATTTGCTGAAGGATTAATTGTTCTGTTCAGAACAGAATGTGTATCAAGCTCCCATCTGTTTTCCAATTTTTTTACTAAGCTTTCTTCCTCCCTGTGACAGTATCCCACTCCATTCTCCTTTGCTTAATCTTCTGCTTGAATACAAGAGCAGTGAATACAAGACATTGTACTTGCTATTATATTAGGAAGTCTTGACAATATTATACCATTCTAATTCAACCAAGTTGTCTACTTGTATCTTTTGTTGAAAGATTGGCCTCAAGCCAAATTCTAGGCCCACACACAGTATCCTCAATGTGTAAGTGAAATGATCAGAAAGGTGGTGATGTAAAGATCTATTGAGACCTTGTGTCCGAAGCTGAGGCTTCTGCCAATCATTAAAGCAAGTCACAAGCTACAGGATCACTCTACAATTTGTGGATATCAGTAAATGAATATACATTTCTTTTCACCAGTTAATGACAAGCACACACTGTGTTACTGATGACTGGAGGTAACATTGACAGTTGGTGTGTTGGGCAGGATAATTTGGTAGAGCAAATGGAGCAAAACACAGCCAACAAGGTCTTGAATGCAAATTTGTGAAATTTGCAAGCTGAAAGATAGACACCTATAAATCAGATATGTAAGTGTGTTATATAACTGGGAATTAAAACAGAGGGAGTGTTTGTCCTCAACAGTGAGGTTCAGATCTGAGAAGGCAGCTAAACTACTGTTTAAGGCAATGGCAAAAGACCTTGATCATTTTTGTACATAAGCATTGTTTCAGTTATGACAAATAAGATCTTGATAGTCACAGGATTAGCAAAGCAGCTAGCTGATCCAGATCAGCTTAGTCCTGAATGTTTTAGGTGTGACACATAGAGCTGGCTCAAAGTATGACTCTTGTGTCTTTGGTAGGTGTGCAGGTAAAGAAGTGGCATTTAGTGATTGCAGCAAGGGGTTGCATCATACCAATTTTCATCACATGCAGGCAGGTAAAAGATGTCACTTTGTTATCTTAAGGCAAATCCTCTGTAAAATGATGGTGAGATATCTACAGCTGCTGCTGAAATGCATCAGCAGGAGAAGCTGGATTGGGAAAGGGATGAGAGAACACAACACACCTTTAATTTAATAGACATGCTGGTAATTGAATTATGGTGTAATACAGGGATACATCATGTCAGATTTACTGTCAAGCACTGCCATCAACTGGCTGTTGTTTTCAACAAACAAAGACAGGAGTAGAGAAATATGCTGCACATTTTCTGTTGTTCTGGATGATCTAGATCAGACAATATGCTATGTTAACGCATTCATGTCAGAAGACTCCATCCAGCTAACATTTCCAGACTGCCAGTGCTTATTCCAGTTTCAGAGGTTGGAAATGACTAAGAATATTCCATCTCCTCTGAATGGGAGGGCCATAAAATAAAAAGGAAGGGCCCTAGCTTATCCCAGGCCTGCCTGGAAGAGTACCATGAGACAGAACTCTAGGCTTTAAACCTAGCAGGCTTTGTGCCTCCCAAATGCAACAAGAATAGAAAAAGGTAGTTGCACATGGCATTTAGAGGATAAGCAATGACTGACAAAGTCAACAAAGTTTCAAAGGCAATGCGTTTGTCGCCCCACTTTTATGACACCAGAGCTATCCTTTGATACAGTCTGGTTTTTGGCCATCTTCAGCCAGGTGTCCTTTGTTCTCCATCCAAAGCCACCCTGTTTGTTTCCTTTTGAATTTTTCTGCAACGTGCATTCTATCTAGCTTGGTGGTCTATTCTCACCTCCCTAATTCCAGCTACAGGAACAACAGGAATGTAGAGACCTGGTTTCCCTGTGAGCTATCTAATGCCAAAGGTTTGGGTTAATCATGTTGATGATGATGATGATGATGATGACAGTGAGGATGACAATGACAGCAATGATGATGATGATGATGATAAGCCATGAATTCCATGTGTGGCTGTACAAACTTAGAGTTTCATATTTATTGTGTCTTGATCGCTTGTGTTGTTTTCAGCTGCCCATGCTCCACCACAGAGTAAACAGCAGGATTCATGATGATCATGATAACAACAAGGATAATGATAATGATCAGATATGTACCTCACATGTGGGCAGAGAAATTTTGTTTCACCTTGATTGCTTTTGTTGTATGAGTTGTCTTCAAGTCGTGAAGCTTCAATGGCATTATGCTTGCTGAAGTCATCACACCTAGGCAATCAAGGCCACAATGATATGTTGGCGTCCATTGCAATCCTTTGCGCAGGTGTTCCACATCTCCATTCCAAGTCAGGTCCTGTTCTTCCACTGCTAAATTATTCTACAATACTATATACTGCCTGTCTACCTGCCACTGCTACTCGTATCTTCCTAACTGTAGCTTTTGTTTAGCTCATTGTAATTGGACCGCTATCTTTTATTATTTTGAGGAAAAAAACTGAACTCTGGTTGTTTTAGTCAAATTACATCATGGTATAAACAGCCTATTGTTCGGTGATTATCTTCTTGTCTAGGTCATCGATTCCTCTTCTGTCACTGCATTGGCAGCTTCCTAACTATATGAAATGATTCATTGATTGGCACTCCTGGGCACTCTGCTAAATGGCTGGCTGCCTCTCCTCATTTGGTTGGATAGATGATTCTTGTCAGTTATTATCAAAGGCTACCTATCTAACCAATACAAACTGAGGTGTGTGCTTTGTCCCATGATCCCATGTCCCTAGTGCCTTTAAATTTTGAGGTTGTTTGCTTTCCAAAGTTGTCACACTGATGAAAATTTACCCCTAGAAAAAGATAAAAATTATGATTCAACCATTTGCAAATATGTGACCAACAAAAGTTGAAAAGCCAATCTTGGAAGCTTTTTTCACAAGTTCTAAACCTTGCAAAATAAAAGGCATTAGGGTGAGTACTTAGATGACTGACAACTAGGCTAAGCTTTTCCTAAACTATCTACAAACTACATCTGTAAACATCTGGTTGAACCTTACCAAAAAAATTTCACTTATCAGTGTGTAGACTGTCAAGTGAAATGTAAAAGAATAATTGACCTAGGCGCAACTAAGTGGGAGTCAAAGCGCAACAAGAACATGAAGTCACAAAATGATGCCGGAGTAAAGTCGAAATGAAGCCAGAGTGAGGTTGAAATAAAGTTAGTTTGAAGTTGAATAGTGCCGGATTGAAGTAAAAAAGAAGTCGACTGAAGTCAAATTAGAACTGGACTGAAGTTGAAATAAAGCTGAATTCCAATCACTGGTCGAATAATCTGAAAAGAAACCCAAATTAAAAGGGCAAGAGGAAGGAGCCATCCCACATCCAGGGTCCCATTAGTAAATCTAATTAGATTATCTATTTAAGTTAAGCAAAATCAGAAGTATGTAGACTTCTGGCCGAAAGTGTGTGCTTGTATGCTTTGTAAGGTTCATCCAGAGCTCTATTTACCCACCCCTCCCAGCCCACAGTGATTGTACTGACCACCACCATGATTTTTCTTCAGAGTCTTGTCTGGCTTGGATACAGCTGTCAGCATATGGATGAAAGACAAGCTGGGGCAGTCTGTCTTTGAAATGGCTGTTTGATGGTGGTGGCTGATTGGATAACAACTGATCATCAGGAAATGAAGGAACCTGAAAAATAAAAAGAAAATTTTATTCAAGAACAAAATAAACATCAGAAAAAAAAACAATCTTGATAGCTGAAGTATAGTGTTGAATGAATGCTTAATCGAAAATTAACAAGAGCTACTCAGCAGTTCTTTTTTAGTCATTAAATCTTGTAATAGATCCTGTATTATCTGAACTTGCTTAAGAGTATACTGGCATGGATAAGATTAGTCCTAGCTGACTTTTTCTGTCTGGACCATACTGTTCTGTCTTGAACCTGATATTTTATTGTTCCAAAATGGAAGGCTTGTTTTGGTTTAGGTCTCCCACATGACTGGAAATCCAGTTCAGCTCTGTACTATACTTGAAACACTTTTGTTTTTGACACCCTCAACCCCCTTGGAATTTCAGATGGCCTTCCATGGGATAGACATAGACATTTTCTGGAACTGCATATCTGAATGTGATTCTGACCATTTTGTGATATTCAACACTAGTCTTATACTCCGGATGTTATATACTCATCTCAAAAGCCTTTGTATACTTACTTCTTCCCTTCTACTCTCTATGTAGCAGAGGTCCATGGAAGCTGCCCGCCGTCTGGTTCTGTCTGATTTTGGGCTACCTTATCAATCTGCCTCCAGGTGTAGCCTGCCTTGCCCACCAGTCGTCATCCACTGTCCTCCTCCAGCAGTTCCTGTGATGGCCTTGACTCCAGTTCCCATGGTAAGCCTTATATATACAGTGAAAATGGCTAGCTTAACATCACTAAGCCCAACTAGCTGGTTTGTGGTACCATACTAAAATGTGGTGTATGAGGATGATGCACTTAGGAATATTATTTGCTACTCCCCCTGGATGGAATGCTAATTCATTGCAACTTATTTACTCCCAGCATTCTGTCAGGTTGCCCCAACAACTTGCCAGTATTTATTTATTCTCGTGAGTGAAGAGAGGAGCAACTAAAAACTGACAACAATTTTATCAACTGTTTTGCAAAAATAATACTCAGTATTCCTTACTTCTTGTGGAAAGACAGCTTCTGTAAAGGGTTCATCTTCAAGGCCCTGTGATTGAGCATTTCTCTGTGTTGTTTTTTTCCCTTAGGTGTATCACTGTAAAATATGTAGTTCCTCGTCTTCAGATACACACCTGATATTTGGGCTGGCCTTAATATGACAAAATGCCTCTGATATCATGGAGTCTTCCCATATCTAGCAGTTGAAGTGCAGCTGCTGGAACATTCTGGCTATTCACTTAAACACAAAGCTGCTCAAGATAGAGGAATATTGTTTAGTAAGTTTTAAAAGAAATGTACTCTAAGCACTACATATCTTCCTTCCTCCTCTTTGTAATGCCTGGCATACATATAGTAAAATGTAAGTTTGGATAGTTTGTTGCTGTGCCAAGTAAATGACTTCTAGGATAATGCTGATATGCAGGTTCTATTCACCATGTAAGTATAGTGATTCTACTGGATAAGTTGTACGTGTTTCTCCCTCTCTGTTAATATTGCCAGAGTTCTATTGATTAAGCGCAATTCTAAAGCACTTCAGAAAAGTTTTAAATCTACAAGTTGAAATTCTTCTACCTGACATTTAAAGACAGCTGTTATGGTGGGCTGCTGTTGGTAGGGCACTAGAAATGACTTCTCAATGTTGTTGGTTTGCTCACCAACCCTGGCCTCTTTTCCATGCAGGCAAGGACATCTAGGTGCTGAATAACAGGTGGATCCCAGCACGAAATGCTATATCATGGAGGTCTTTCATGCAGTGGCTGGCCAGCATCATGTTAACAATTCACCTGAATACAGTACTGCTCAAGATGGAGGAACATTAGTAGGTTTCACTTTGCCTTTCAACAGCATGTTCAAAACCAAATGGCAATAATTTATTATTTTGTTTTTCCCTGCATTAGTCATGTAATATATCAAAACTTCTGCAATATGAAAACATTAAGGAATCATGCACTCCAAATAATTTTCTTCAGTGATTCTTGCACTACTCTCAACTTGGTTCTGAGATTTTGGTTCTACATCAAGAGGATATCCTCTTGTTGATTTCAATTCTTTGCTAAAAATGAATGTTCCAGGAATTTGTCCTCCAAAACCAAGCTGTTATGTCCTAGTTCATACCTTGGCTTTGTTTTAAACTTCTCAAGACTGCTTTGTTGTTGTGCTAATTCTTACTTACTCTCTGATCCATCTGTCCATTTCTTTTCTGTTATTCTAGCAGTGGTAGCATGTGAAAGGTGTCTGTCAGATTTGTGTGATTGTCTACAACAGCTGGCCTGTCTACACTGGTACGCTTGTTTGGTCGCAGGAGATGACTTGGTGTGGCAGCTAAAGGAAAATTCTACTAGGAAACTAAACACATTACAAGACATTAGTAGCTGTGAGAAAAGTTGAACATATAACTTACCTTCATATTAAGTTGATCCAAAGAGCCATCAGTGGTGCCATTCATAATCCTGAGACAAATCACATCTGTCAAATTCAGGTGATGCCAGAAAGCTTGCTTAATCTATTCCTTGAAGAAATATTTGTTATGCCCCCGAAAATGGACAATTTTTTATTTTCATGATTTTAATTATAATACATGACGTGATTGATTCAAAAAAGAAGTTTGCCCCCGAAAGTGGGCTCATTTTAAAAAAGATTTATGTCCCCGAAAGATGGACACTTTTGAATTTTTTGTTATCCAAGGAAGAAATTTGTGTTGCTGAAAGTTTACTTAATGTTGAATTAGTAATAATATCTTAAGCTATACTAACTAGTTTAGGAAAAAAATCACACTGACACCAATGTTTGGTAGTTTTATTATAATGTGATATGTATTATTTATTTTAAGTTATGTTACAATTTTACGATGTTACTCTCTGTGATTTCATCTTGTGTTTGCCATGTTTTTTGCTCCCGAAAATGAGCAGTGCACACGAGCCATGAGTACTATGCTTTTTACAATAACAACAATATTCTTACAATGCAAAAAATCCACAGGACCTAAATTAATCCATGAGGGGAAGCGCTCCTTAAGCTGAATAATTTAGCATCCAGAGAAAGCCGAGAGTGTTCCAGTGTCAGTAAAGTCAACACTTTATTTGGAACACCCAGGGCCCCTGAATGGACTTCGCATTTGTCTGCCAGCTTTGGCTTGCTAACGAGACAATGTCATTACCAAGCCTTCACATGTTTGTAGTTGGATTATTTAAAAGCCAACACAAAAGCCGAAAACCGAAAGCCGAACCAAATACTTAATACAAATGTTAAATTTAAATTAACTAAATTAAAAGCAACTGTATGTTATATTACACTGGAAGACGACACGTATTCCAAACCTCACTTCTGTTTGTATGATGTTTTAATTCTTTTTTTTTTGCAGCACGATAGTAAATGACATAATTTTTTTCAGTTGCCAAATGAAGTGAAAATTGGACACTTGTGTCATCCCGCATGGCAACATAACATACAGGATTGCTCTCTCTCAACATACCTCATGCCAGGTTGTAGAAACCTAACTTGTATATCATTGCTCAGACCTTCAGCCATAGGATATTACTGCTGCTTCAGCATAAGCGCCACCAGAGAAATGCTTCAATGACACGACAAGCATACAAGGGGAGCAACCAAAGGTACAACTGGTTGGCATGTACCAACAACATCACATGTTGGTCTTATCCAGCAGTTTCCTTTAACCATAAATTTCAGGTGTGTCCAACCCTTTTGATGAGACTACCTCACGTTGTATTGTGATGTTGTGCAATATGTTCCAATACTTGATGATCTTGTGAGGAGAGTACTCGGTCGACTAAATCAGTACTGACTGAAAACAGTCTCACAATTACCTTCATAATTTAGGGCTGGGCATGAGCTTGATGACCTCACTCAAGAGAAATGAATTTGTCTTAGAAACAACAGCAAGAAGTCAATACCAATAACAAAATCAAAGGCTAGAACTGAATTCTAGAATATATACTGTCTAGCATTTGTAGATCAACAAATCTATAGGTCACAAGGTAGGTCACAAGGTAGGTCACTGGTTCACAGAGAACACAGACCATGGAATATTGTTGTATTGGGTTACTGACTATAAGTGTTCACTTTGATGTCAGGTGTTGAGAGATCTATCCCTGAGTGGAAACCAATGAGAAGATGAGATCCAAGCAAGATTTTTCAGATGACTGCAATCCAGTGATGTACAACAACAACAACAAGAAATGTTGCTAACCCTGGGCAGGTTGAGGCATTTTCTAAATGCCAAAGTGGAAACTCAAAGAACTGAGCTAGTTGCGAGATCTTGTAAAGAAATCATCTTGACTAAAATGTCCAAGAAGTGTGATCCTTCAAAATGGTTTCTGTGCACTGCAGGTATCAACTATGTTTACAGCAAGACCAGCTCACTAAACGTATCTGGTTTTGATCAATAGAGTTAGATGTTGTACCCAAGTTGTCAAAGATATTAAACAGCGGTACTAATGACTGCAGAGTCCCGTGGTTGCTGTTTGATGTTCTTGTACTATTCAGGTCAACCAAGTCTTCTTTGGTATTAACATTGTCTGTTGAAAATTCCTAACACAGCATTCTTGATGTTTTAGTTAACCACAAGTAACAAAAATACAGAGATCTAAATTTGGACTTTAAGATGTATTACTGACAATTGAGAAATAAAGGATGTTGTACCAAGTATCATTTCAGAGAAGCATTTATCATGGAAGCTGTAGATGAGTCAGACGATATCTAACATGGTGAAGAACACGTGCGCATTGGCATTAGTCAACCTTTGAAGATGTCAGCTACGTAGTGGTCATAAGTAGATGAAGTGTAACTCAATGGCCTGGCTACATAAAATGTTTCTCTCACTCAAAAGTGTGGGTGAAGCAGGACCAGATAGCAAGTGAGTGGAGCATTTTAGGGGGAAGGGATCATTTAATTATATCAGTTTCAAAAAAGCCATATAAGTAGCAGCTTTGCTTGCCAGAAAGTCTTGTCTTGCAAGTGTTGTATTCCCTTCACAAAGTTCCCACTGCAGGCCAATGAAATGAAAATGGTAGAGAAACTATGAAGAAGATTCTTTTGGCATGGCCTGAGAGAGGATATTGAAAACCATGTCCAGAAGTGTGGACCGTGTGCTGAAGCCAACAACCCTCCTAAAGTGCTCAAAGCTCCTTTGATCAGTGTTAAGTCAGGCCCTGACATAATTTGTTGGCCCTTCACCTTAGGGTCTAGCTCTGACTATGAGTGGTTGCTAGTAGTCTCGGACCACTTTATGTCACATTCAACCAAAAGGTGATGGTTGAGTACATTTCCTGATTTGGATGTTTTGAGAACTTACACCCTGATCAAGGTGCTAATGTCCACAGGGCAGTCTTTCAGGGACTGTGTGATTTGATTGAGATGGCTTCCCAAAGAAGATGGTCAGGTGGAGAGGTTGAACAAGTTAATATCTGGTCATTGCCGGGATTGGGCAGACTATGTTCCAAAGGCCCTGTTGGCCGATAATACTAGTGTCCATGAGTCAACAGGATTCACACCCAATCCCTTAATCTTGCCTTTGGATGCTACCCTTAAGTTAGATACCTTGCCACTCTCTAGGTCAGCAAAAACATATCCAGAGTATGTTGTTGAGCAGAAGCTTCAGGTGGAGGAAACAGCAGCTGGTGCAAGATAACCTCAAGCAAGCACAGAAATCTCAGAAGACCTATTATGACACAATTACTATGGTCAGCAGGTCTATGTTAGAGACCAGGTGTGGTGCAGAACCTGAATCAGGTTCAGGAGGAAGAAGTTCCGTAAGCCCTTGTGTGTTCTCTGGAGGGTCATAAAGGCCCTTTCTGATGTTACCTATTCCATTTAGGATGAGTGAAAGAAGCCTGGAAAGAATTGACAAAGGAGAGTGGTACACTTTAATTACTTGTCATTCTCCTCCTCACGAGACTCTTGCTGCATCATCGTGAGAGCTTGGTGGACAGGTGCAGAGAAAGCTTGTGGACTCTAGCAAGGTTGAAATGGTGGCTGGAAACGGTGGCTAGATGCAAAGTGGGCTAGTGAACTCTGGTGAGGTTGTGTTGGAATGGTTGGAAATTCCTGCTCATCCAGTCACTGAATGCCAGCCTAGTGCCTGCAAAGATACCTGTGTGTTGATTCCTACTTCTCAGGATTGTCCAGTCCTTGAAATTACACATTAGCCTGAGACTTCTTCAGAGGGTGACCTGCCAGCTGCTGAACCAAGTCAGAGATAGAGCCATGAAAGGAGAGAGCCAACTTGGCTCAGAGGCTGTGTTAGAACAGTTGTGTGCAAGAAAGTGTAGCTCAGATAGAACTGTTGTTTTAAAAGGACTAATCCTGCTCTTATGTGGTAGGGGATAGTGTAGCATGGGCCTCTGCCCCAGTGAATTGCTTTTGAAAGATTGTAACTCTTCTTGGCTTAAAGAGAAATTCCAGGATATGTAAGGTGATACATAACTGGGAATTAAAACAGGAGTGTTTTTCCTCAGCAGCTGGGTTCAGATCTGAGAAGCTTAAGTACTGTCTAAGGCAATGGCACTCTGAAGAGCTTGATTATTTTTGTACATAAGTGTTGGTTCAGCTATGACAACAAAGATCTTGATAGTCATAGGAATGGCAGAGCGGCTAGCTGATCCAGATCAGCTTAGTGCTTAATGTTTTAAGTGCGACCCACAGAACTGGCTCAAAGTACTACTCTTGTGTCTTTCTGAAGTTTGCAGATAAAGAAGCGGTATTTAGTAATTGGATCAGGGTTGCATCATACCAATGTTCAATACACAGACAGGTGAAAGATGTGACTTTGTTATCCTAAGGCAAATCTTCTGTAAAATTATTGTGAGATATCTACAGCTGCTGCTGAAATGCTTCAGCAAGAGAAGCTGGATTGAGAAAGGGATGAGAGCACACAACACACCTTCAATTTAATAGAAATGTTGGTAATTGAGTTATGGGGTAATAAATGGATACATCATGTCAGCTTTACTGTCAAGCACTGCCATCAACTAACTGTCGTTTTGAACAGAAAAAGATAGGAGTAGAGAAATATGTTGCACACTTTCTGTTGTTCTGGATGATCTGGATCATGCAACATGCCATGTTAGCCCACTCACGTCATAAGGTAGGTAGTCTCCATCCACCTAACATTTCTAGACTGCCGGCCTTACTCCAGTTTCAGAGGTTGGAAATGATGAAGAGTATTCCACCCTCCCTGGATGTGATGTTGGTATCTCCCTCTGGTCATGGCATGCAACAAATTTGTACAGAGGGTAGGTTGAAAATCAGGCCTAAAATCTTGTCTGTGAACATTGATTTATTGATTTGACCCTTAGCTCTGGCTGGAGCATAGGCCATTGACCACTACTGTTCTCCATCAGCTTCCGTCCTGGGCAAGCCTTCCTAGTGTGTTTCAGGTATGGCCCCACCTCTTCATTTCAGATTCCACAACCCTTCTCCAGGAGTTCCTTGGGCAACCCTCTTCCTCTTGCCCTGAGGTTTCTGTGGTAGCGCCTGCTGGGTGATGTTGCTAGCCAGTGTCCTTAAGGTGTGACCTATCCACCTCCACTTTCTCCTGAGTCTTGATTGGTTCCTTGTCTGTTCTTTTCCTCAGCATCTCATTTGTTACCCTGTTTGTCCAACTGTGAGCATTAAACCACCAATATCCATCACCAAGATTGGAGACCTTCACAACTTGCCTGGGTTTATACAGCATTTAGTTATTGACTCTCATAATGGAGGAATGAAGTTAAACAGTAGCCACAGGAGTCCTAAGGCAATGAGAAGCCTTAACTTATAACCTCTTTCTAGGGATGGGAAGTACAGTTGCAGGAACACAAAGAATACTGATGAGATCTACCAATCTTGGGTACTCTTCAAGCTACTTAGGCAGTCAGGGCCACAAGAATATTAACTTGGTCATGAGAAATGAAGAAGAACCAAGCTTTCCTGTATGTTCCCTGACAAAAGTATTGCATTTCTTAGGTTGAGAAAGAAATGCAATTATTAGAGACGTCTACACAAGGGTGGATAAGAGATGCTCCATAAAGAAATTAATATCAAAGTTTTTCAAATTTGCTTTTGGGTGGATATCAGAGGGCCATAAAATAATAAGGAAAGGCCCTAGCCTACCTCAGGCCCACCTGGAGGAGAGGGGGAACCTCCAGGCCAGATACCTAGGAGGCCTTCAAGTGACTTCCAAATGCAACAAGAATGGAGAGACTGTTGTTTCCCTATGCAAAGCATGGCATCCAAAGGATCAGCAACAAGTAAGGAGGACAACAGAGTTTCAATGGCTATGCTTATTGACATCATCATTTTGCACCACACTTGTACAAAACCAGAGCGATCCTTTGTTACATTTAGTCTGGTTATTGGACATCTTTAGGCAGGTGTCCTTTGTTTTCCATCCAAAGCAATCCTGTTTGTTTCCTTTAAAATTTTCTACAACTTGTACTCTATCTACATGACTGGTCTATTTTCATCTTCCTAATTCTAGCTACAGGACCAACAAGAATGGAGAGACCTGTTTTTTTCCCTGTGAACCACTTAGTGCCAAAGGATTTGTGTTGATCATGGTGATGACGATGACAGTGAGGATGACGATGACAGCAATGATGATGATGATGATGATAATGATGATGATGAAGATGAGTCAACTGGATAAACTTAGTTTCATATTTGTTGTGTCTTAATTGCTTGTGTTGTTTTCAGCCGCCCATGCTCCACCACAGACTAAACAGCAGGATTCATGATGATCATGACAACAACAAGGATTAGACATGCACTTTACATGTGGGCAGGTAACTTTTGTTGCATCTAGATTGCTTTTGTTGTATGAGTTGTCTTCAAGTCGTGAAGCTTCAGTGGCATTGTGCTTGCTGAAGTCATCATACCTAGGCAGTCAAGGCCACAATGATATGTTGGCGTCCACTGCAATCCTTTGCGCAGGTGTTCCACATCTCCATTCCAAGTCAGGTCCTGTTCTTCAGCTGCTAAATTATTCTACAATATTATATACTGCCTGTCTACCTTCTACTGCTACTCTTATCTTCCTAACTGTAGCAATGGGTGATTTTCATTATGATGTCATGCCATCAGTGAGAATCCCAAAAGCTTTTGTTTAGCTCATTGTAATTGGACTGATATCTTTTGTTATTTTGAGGCAAAAAAAACTGAACTCTGGTTGCTGTAGTCAAATGACATATCATAAACAGCCTATTGTTTGGTGATTATCTTCTTGTCTAGTTCCTGGATTCCTCTTTTGTCACTACATTGACAGCTTCCTAGCTGTTTACAATGATTCATTGTTGCCACTCCTGTGCTCTCTGCTAACTGGCCGGCTGCCTCTCCTCTTTTCGTTGGGTGGATGATTCTTGTCAGTTATTATCAAAGGCTACCTATCTAACCAATAAAAAACTGAGGTGTGTGCTTTGTCCCATGATCCCATGTCCCTAGTGCCTTTAAATTTTGAGAAGGTTTTTTACTTTCCATAGATGCCACACTGATAGAAATTTACCCCTAGTAAAATATTTATCTTATGATTCATCCATATGTAAATATTACCAACAAAAGTTGTAAAGCCAATTTTGGAAGCTTTTTTGACAAATTCTAAACCTTGCAAAATAAAAGGCATTAGGGTGAGTACTTAGATGCCTGGCAACTAGGTTGAGCTGTTCGTAACTTAACTACCTGCACTATCTGTAGGTGTCTGGGTGAACCTTACCAAAATATTTCACTTATCAGTGTGTAGACTGTCAAGTGAAACGTAAAAAAATAATTTACCTAGGCGCAACTAAGCGGGAGTCTAAATGCAACAAGAACATGAAGTCGCAAAATGAAGCCGGAGTAAAGTCGTAACGAAGCCGGAGTGAAGTTGAAATAAAGTCGGTTTGAAGTCGAATAGAGCCGGATAGTCGGACTGAAGTTGAATTAGAACCGGACTAAAGTCGAAATAAGGCCGAATTCCAATCAGTGATCGAAAAACCTGAAAAGAAACCCAAATTAAAAAAAGGCTAGAGGGAGGAACCATCCCACATCCAGGGTCCCATTAGTAAATCTAATTGGATTATCTATTTTAGTTAAGCGAATTCAGAAGTATATAGACTTCTGGCCGAAAGTGTGTGCTTGTATGCTTTGTAAGGTTCATCCAGAGTTCTATTTACCCACCCCTCCCAGCCCACAGTTAATGTACTGACCACCAGAATTATTTTTCATCAGAGTCTTGTAAGGCTTGGGTGCAGCGCTCAGCATGTGGATGGACGACAAGCTGGGGCAGTCTGTCTTTGAAATGTCTGTTAGATTGCGATGGCTGATTGGAGAAGAACTTGTCATCAGGAAATGAGGGAAACTGAAAAATAAAGAGATCCTTATTGAAGAACAAAATATCTAGCTTCTCAAACACCCTCAATTTTTGCAGCATTTTTTCAGTCTTCTAAGAGGTCAATTTAATTTTTTGTTGCATCAGCATTTCAATTGACACTTGAGTTTGGAACTTTCGTCTTTAAATAAAACTGATGTAGAGGTTTTAGAGGCATGGTGGAGCTGTCATCCGATTTTTGTGGAACAAAAATAGTTGTCCTATCTTGGCACGTTTTTCTTTCAAATAACACATTTGGTTGGGTTTAAATTTTTGTTATTAGTAACAATCTTACTTAGCTTTTGTACAGTTTCCGCTATCTTTTAAATCAAGCAATCATTGCGCGAACAGTTATGGCGCGAAGTAACCTGTGGAGTCCGATGGCAGACAATTTCTGTAAAATCTGATTTTTATAATTATTCACATTGATCACCTCTATGATTTTCAGACGGTTTCGGGGATTTAATGGGCCGTAAATTTCTAAAAAGTTACAAACGTTTAGTCAGGTTTTGAGAGTTGAATCCACGGGAAAATTTACCCGTAAGTGTAGTATAGAAAATCAGTAGCAGCAGCCTTTTTTCGCGATTTAGTATCGCTCAGATATAAACTGCAAATTTTTGTGTGTGTGAAGGGAATATTTTCGAAATCAGATTTTTCGAAACTATTTGACATAGAATGAACCCTTAGTGGAATCTTTTAGTCCGATCCCAAACGTAAAAATGGCAGTTAAAGTTGTTTCTCAGGACAGAAACTAATAAGTTATTTCATTTTGTTACTGACTTAACCCTTAACCCAACTTTCAAGGGAAGTGTTCCCCAGATGGAGTTGTTTTCCTTCGCTTGCTAAAATTTTTTTCCCGAAACGTTTTCCCGCCAAACCTTACCCTTAACCCCAGCATTTCCTTAACTTTGCGTGAAATTTAATCCGAAAACACTTTAGGACGAGAAGGATTCCAATGGAAACTGAACTGAACTTAGTCGAGTCGCATTTGTAAACTTCATTCATTGTAGAAAATTCTGAAACAAAATCCAAAGTTCTCAAAAAGGTCTTGGTGCAGTGTCCATCAGTGTTTGTGTAAGAAAAAATTTCTACGCGGCGTCTTTACAAACAATTTTATGAATCAATAGTTTTTCACAAACAAAAGTAAAGGACTATCGTTAAAACAATAGAACAAGGCGCCTACCTCGAGTGCGGGTTGACGAAGAAACACCAAGGTTGTGAACACGGTGTTTCAATGACGCCACGTGTTTTGTTCGGGAGTGAAGATCAGTGAACACTGCTGGAACTGAATTCCTTCATGAGCTGGGCGTAAGTCACTTCTGCTAACAGCATTAAAACTTAAGTTAATGGCTAAGCTTCTAAATGTTGATGAATCATTTTAGACGTAGATAGTTTAACGAAGAAAGCAAACTGTAAAGTTCTTTTTTGGATACTTCGCGCTCGAATTCGCTGGTCTGAAAAAACCTGAATGAACACTTTGCAAGTTCACCTTGCA
>Ga0126339_10001028_pt1 | contig 17772 bp, 8 predicted proteins | sample OrbTmetagenome_2_FD_92532 | JGI IMG/M metagenome (GOLD analysis project Ga0126339, IMG submission 92532) | Coral microbial communities from Petempiche,Puerto Morelos, Mexico - Orbicella T R C metagenome | ecosystem: Host-associated > Invertebrates > Cnidaria > Coral | place: Petempiche,Puerto...
AAAAAAAAAAAAAAAAAAAAAAGTTTAAAACCCAAAAAAAAATGGTGAAATATTAAAAAAAAAAAAAAAAACCGCCCCCAAAAAAAAAAAAAAAAAAAAAAAAAAAAAAACAGTTGAAAGGAACAGCTGAAAAGGAGAGAGTAAATGAAGTTGGAAGTCTCGGGTTGCTGAACACAAGCCTGGAACGAATGAGAACGTCGGCTCCGCTGTAAAACATCATGCCGAAACATACACCCTAATTATGCGAGCATTTTGGAAACAGGCGTGAAAAACAAGGACAAAAGGCTTTTCCTAGAGTCGTTACATTCATTCCTAGACAAGAACTCTGTTCATGAAAGAGCACCCTTTCCAAGGGTTTATGTATCACTGGTTTCCTCCCCAAGGGGCAACGAACAAAGACGTCTTTAGTTACTACATTTTGCATTCCGTGACTGAAGAGGACCGTTGAACTAGCGGTCGAAAATTCAGTTTAACGTTTTTTAGATCTGTTTAAAATTCCTTTCTTAGAACTTTAATCATGGAAAGAGATCGCTTTAACAGTTTTAAATTTAATTCTACAACATACTTGTTGTTGTCGTTTGTTTTTGTTCTGTAATTGTTGTTTCGACGTGCAGTAATGATCGGACTCTCTTTGATAAACCGCTATTGGCTGCTAATAAGTGCAAAAGTTGTCCAAGGCAATTCCATCATAGGCAAGTCATTTTTTCTGCTCTTAAATATTAACAACTTACAACTTCAGGTAGTTTTCACTACAAGGCGTTCCACGATAACACAGATAGACAGGTGGTTACCATGGTTATTGGACTTTCAGTAAACTGCTTACTGTTAGTTTTTCTATGTTTACAAATATTGGCAAATTCTTGCCTAACGAAAGAACTTGTGTCAGAAAATGACTTCAACATTTGGGAGTTTGATAGATTATTGCCAAAACCTCAAATTCATACTGTCAAATCACTACTTGGCAAATAACGGAGACACATATGGACAATACCTTCAAGAAGGATTTCCACCGGCCATGTAGAGTATTTTTTGTGTTCAGTCTCCCTGTGTGGCTATAACTCGTTTCAGTCCACTTAAATCTTTCTATCTGGATCTTGCTTGACATTTTATCAGGCAATACATCACAACTCAAGAATGAGACTTGACAAAAGAGGAGGAGATAACTTACTTGGCGTACGCTGCGCATTTTAACGCACTGCAGGCCAGAAAAACTGCACTGAAAAGTGACGTAGCATAAAAACGCTGCGCGTAATAACAAGGCACCTGGATCCCACTATGAAGGGCTTAGAACACACACTTTGCAATAGCAGTTTTGCCGATAGCGTCATTTGACTACAACTACCAGAATTCCTTTCGTTTGTTTTTTATTATTTGAATTTTGAAGCCCCAGTGGGGTTTAAATAACAATTGCCCTAACTAACATGTGAAACAAAAAAAAGTGAAAGATTCTGGTAGTTGTAGCCAAATGACGCCATCAAATCAAATCGCCTATTCCACGTGACCTTTCGGGGGCAAAATGCCAATTTTTACTATTAATCATTCATAGCCTTTGGCAGGCTCATTTCCATTGCTTAGAAAATTTGGTAACCCATCGACCTGAAAAACTTTGGCTGTCACGTGATTGTCCGTACGCTCCCCTCATGTAAATCAATGCAAAATGTCACTCTGCAATAACCTAGTTCCCAAGGCTTTCCTCGTAGAGATTAGGAGGGGCGGGTTTACAGCGTACATCTTTGATATTGGGCATCCATGTTATGTCCAATTAACACCTGTCAAAACAAGGTATCTGCTGACCAGTAGCACGTGACCATTTTGCGGGCTCATGTTTAGCGCTAATCGAAGTCACGTGTTTCTTTTTAAGTTGAGCGTTGCCCAGGTACAGGTTTTCGATTGGATCGCAGGCTCAAGCAAAGCTAATTTATTGTCATCAGGAGCTCCACTTTTAGGCCTGGCTAAATCTATATATTACATTTCTTGGCCGTCCTCGCAAAACAACAACGTGAAATGACCAAATTCTGCGTTGTCTGGCGAACGTGAACGACGACGACTAATTTCTAAGTTTCTATTTCAAATTCATCGCTGTACTCCAGCATCAGTTTCGTGATAGGTTTCACATTGAGCAACAAATTTAACTAAATGACTTGTCGCGAGATTCGTAGGTAAAATATAAATTCATTTTTTAATCGCCATTGTCCTCGGCGTCGCCGTGTTGTATAAGGAGTTGTATAACGAATTTTGTACTGTCGATAAATAAAGAATATCTATCTATCTAGTTAGTAGCCATGACGACGGCGATGCCGAAGACGACGCCTAGTAAATAAATGTATTTATACTTTACCTTCGAATGTAGCAAGTGTGTAAATCCGTTTAGTACGCGTGTCGGTCTAAAAACTTGCTTAAGCTAAACATTCATCGACGATTTTGGCCATTTTGGTCAGAAATAGGGTACGGATTTTTGCACTCTGGTCTTGAATTAAGTATGTTTTTTTAGAAGAAGCTACTGTTTCATCATTATCGATAAGACCAGCAACAAAAGCCCTTCATAAATTATGTTTGGAGCAACTGTGCTAGCCGCGACGACCATGAATAGGGTATCGAATTGTTGGTTAGGTCATAAATAGGGTAGGAAAAATAGCAGATTTTGGTCAAAAATAGGATAGGGGTTTTGGGAAGCGGACCGCACACCCACGCCCAATTTTTCCGGGAGTACCCCCCACCCCTTCACCCTCGCCGGGGTGTCAGGCAATTTTAGTTGTGACGGTCCGTGTGCATTTGCCCACGGAACGAAGATTCATGCACAGGCAGATGGAAAGTAAGATATGGACTTATGTATACGGGACACTTTACATACGCAGATTCCTTGTTGTGTAAAAAGAGTACTTACAAACCTGAAAGACTCGTGAAATTGCGGATTAAAAGGGAGGCTCTATGGTAAAGTTAATAAAACAGCAGGTACTACCAGCATGTTTGTAGTCTACCACATGGTTACCAGCACGACTAATCAATAGCAAATTGTACATTCGACTGAAAGACTCACATAATTTACCAGCCAGTAATTAAATCTTCCCTACTTTCTGCAGTGATGCGTTAAAAAACACAAAAAATGAATTAGACCAATGCCCCCCGTGATTTTGTCATGCTTCTAAACGCTGTGAAAGAGATTAAAAAAAACGCGTTTTTTGGGGGGTCACACAATGTTCGTTCACTTGCGTGACAGCCCCAAAAAAGAAAAAACTCGGAATCTGTCACACCATTTGTCGAGGCTGTCACTTTCCAGTACAAACTGACAGTTTTTCTTTCTTAGGACAATGAATACTAATAACGACGAACTTCTCGTCTGCAAGAGCTTCTTTATAAAACCTGAAAGCGCCTCATCAGGTTTTTGTGGTCTATCACCCAAGAGGTATCATAAACAATAATTATAAGTGGGGTACCGCGAAATATAAAACGCTTTTTCCGGTTACTAGTGACAATGTCCTCCGATTTCAAATTGAAAGAAAATAAATAGTGTCGCCCATGTTTTTATCCCGGCCGTTGACGTTTGGGCCCATAATAAGCGTTTGGTTGAAAATGCGTTGAAATAATCGTATCAGACGACTGATGGAAAATGGATGAAAAAGGGCACGACAGATTGGGCCAAAAAATATTTAGAAAAAAAAACACAGTGCCCTGAGGACTTCGGTGTTTTGAGGGACGATCGAGTCATAACGTTTGTTTAGGTTTTAATATATTGAACAATGTCGGCAAATGACCCGCTCTAACAGGGTCTAACAGGTAAAACAGGGAGTGTTTCGGTCGGGTTTAGTTTTAACTGCTAACTTATTCCGCTGGTAAAGTCAGTATTTGCGACGTTTCTTTTTTTTAATTTATCGGGTTTTTTTCCTTCTTTTATAAGGAATATTTTTGCTAACTGTATGCATGTGGTCACGAAAAATATACTGGTGAATTAGCTTGCTGTCGGGGACGAATATTTAGAAACATCTGCCGCTGACACGAAAATATCTATTTATTTTGAGGAGAGCTAATTTGTTTTGCTGCGCAGATCAACTTGGGTTCTAAAAGATAGGTCCTGAATTTTAAATTAAACGTTTTGGCGTTGGCATATACATTTCGAAAAGGAAACACAATTTCACCTGGAATTTCGCAACGAGTTTCTGCTAATGTAGTGTCTCTAGCTAATATAAAACTCGAATCTTACCTTGGAATAAAATTCCCAAGGGCGACGCAGAGCATTCGATGTGTTTGAGAAGTCTGCACAGGTATAGTCACACAACTGTGTTTGGTTTGACGGCTCGCCATATATTGTACTCACTGCCCCACTTAAACATGAGGCTTGACTGAAGAGAAGAAAAAAACAGATTTCGTGAGCGTTGCGCATTTTGCCTTGCTGAGAGACCAGGAAAACTACACGAAAATTTCCATGTGACCTTTGAATGAACACCCCGTGAGTGTCACACAAATGGAAATAGACACAGTTGCCATGGATACTTTATGAGATAGGGATGAAACGGCTTTTTGGACACTTCCAACATTGAAGTAATTTTAAAGTGGTTTTTTTTCGGCCGCCAGGGTATGATTTCTATCAAAACGAAGCATCGAGAAACTACATAAAGCACAGGCACGAAAAATGGGTCGTGATTGTTTGATGACAGTTGCTAGCACGTCGGTTAATTTATTTTCAGGTCGATACAGATGACACATTAAACAACGAAATAAAAATGCACAACGGACGATCACTTGATTGTGTTGTACGTTTGAACCAAAACACTCCAATACTGCGGGCAGTTTTACCTTGCCAGGAGCCCATCACCTCCTGATATTGCCTGTAAAGAAAATACTGATGGCCATAAAAAATTAATAAAAATAGATCAACATCCATAAACAAGTGCTAAAAACTACTGACAAGTGGTGTGCCATTAAGGGGCTAATTCGGGGTTCATAGAAACAACAAACAGTAGAGAATAACCTGCTGATTTATTATATGGCAAAGTGATCCAGGACGAAAAGGAACATTCTGATTGGTTCTCTGAGCTGTCCGAATTTTGCAATGCGGACCGCTAAGATGGACCGTTTTCCAAATCTTAACAAAAAAAAACGTTGTGTCCACAAGCGCAAGCACAAGCGCAAGAACAAACTCAAACAATAGACCCGAGTCAAACGAAATTCGACGCAACCACAAGCACAAGCAAAATCATCCCAACCTTCCCCATTTTGAAAAACTGTTTAGGCGAGGGGTAGCTAGTCTGGATACAGTGTTTTCATTGGCCAAACATAACCACGTGTGGTAAATATCCTTGTGCTTGCAATGTGCTTGCAATGTGTTACGCCTCAGCGGTATTTCGTTTTCACTTGTTGCAGCTCAAACGGAAGCATAAGGGCAAGCACAAGAAAAAGCAAAAAAAAATTGATCCTTGTTTTTATGCCTGCGTCAAGGTCGTTTTCACGGTGAAATAAGAATTATTGTGTTTGCACTTGTGCTTGTGTCGCTAGTGATCTGAAAACCAGGCTTCAGATCCGAAGTAAATACTTTATTGAATTGGCTTATTCGGTCCGTACTGGTGAATATTAGTTTCGTTCATTTTGTGCAACTTAGCTGGCAAATAAATAATTTGACCAATATTTCCAATACGGACCTCACGATTGTTCAATAACTTACATATCTCGCTGTTGCAATCACTGTTTGGTTTACCAACCCGTCCTCTGGCTTCGCTCGAGGGTAAATGTCATATTTATGATAAAGCTATTGACCTTTAGGGATTTTGAATTATTATTTTGATGTGATGTTGACATACCGCGCTCTTTGATCATCATATTTGTAAACTTATAGCAATGTTAATAACAAAGTATAGTTGCTTCAAATTGAGAAACTTTGTAATCCAGGAAAATAAGTTTCCGAGGATGGTTTAACTAAAAAAAAGAAGAAAGGGATACTGGAACAATTCGAATTCGGTCTTATGATGCTTCGATTAGATACGGCATTGTTGTAAATGAATGCGCGGTTCGCTGGCGCTTAATCGGGTGATACGAAAGCCCCCAGGGGAGGGGGGATACTTGCAAAACATTTGGTGGGATATGCTGCTTCGTAGTTTCTTTTTCGTGATTTTGTCGATGAAGCGTAATTTTGCAAAAGAACTCTAAAAAAAATTAGGTCGTCGGGAAACTCAAATACCTCTGAGTTGTAAGCGAGGAGTTGTCGGGTAAATACAAATAATAGGCTGCTGTTTATTCACTGATACAGTCAAACCTGTATTAAGAGGATCCCATATTTACCGGACACCCTCTATTAAGCGGACAGCAGTGCAAGTCCCATTTTTCTTTTCCCACATTCACCTGAAAAATAACTGTATTCAACGGACACCTCTATGCGGACGCGGACTCCTTAAACTTGACTTTTATGGTCAATTCTATCTTTAGAAACCTGTATCAAAACGGACACTGGCGGATCGATCGTTTAAGTTTGCCAACAAACTGAGCTGTCTCAGAAATGCAATATTTTGTTATTCGTTTTTGTTGTTACAGAACTTTTGTTCCTGTTTTGATTTTGTGAACCTTCACATTACTGTATACTTAAATCTCTTTACCATACTTGTCATTGTTTATGGAAATACGATATTTCAGAGTTATCGATGGTTCACGAGAATCCTATTTGTCTTTCAAGGTCTTTTAATACTGACCAATACTGATATGACCCTTTTAAGACGAATTCTGAGGGAACCTGTCTTCAGCAGACACTAGCAAGTCTCCCGAGGGTGTCCGCCTAATACATCCAGTTTGACTGTAGCTGGCTTCCTTTTGCAGTAAGAGTTTCCAGAAGTGGTTTCCAGTATTGAAACAATATTCATATTTAAGTCAAGTGACGGCCGCTGTGTGGTGATGATGTGACGGCATGCAGACTGATCAAATCTCAAGATGTGACAAGCATCATAACGGCATTTTTCCCACTACTGCTAAGCTTCCGTCCAATTACAATCTTTCTTTGTTTATCTAAGGGCCACAGTGGAAATTAATGAAGCTCCAGTAATTGTGTTTACCCTTCACTGAGTTATTGTTATATATTTACTTAACAGCATTCTATGTTAAGTGACGGTATTTTGGGTTATTTTGGCCACGTACTGACAAAATTGCCTTTTAAAAACTGATGAAACCTGAAAATAATATAAAGTTTACTGAGATAGAGAAACGCCGAAAAGATAATAATATACCATTAAAAAACAAGAATGGTTGAGGATAGAGAAGATTAACACGGATAACAAACGAAGAATTTGAAAAATTCTTAGATTCTCTGAACGTCTTAGACTCTGTACGTCTTACGCTCGCATTGTTGAAAACTCTTTGAGATCTCTGTCTTGCAAAGAAAAACCTCTAGTCGAGGTCCAACTGTATATGGATTATTGCAGGCTATGGGCGTGATATCGTTTTTATTCACGAGATTTTAATGCTCTATCGCGAATGAGCAGGTCTCTGGGGTGAGTGACTTTAAACTTAACTGCTTTAAACGTGACCAGGTTTGCGTAATCAATGTATAAACGTCTGAAGTGATTTCCAGTGTCTGAGACATTTTATTTGCTTCAGTCTAATCTGCTCTCTTAAGTTGCTTTAATTCGTATTAACACATCTGGAAGCGACGTGATTGTTTTCTCCTGCCGTTTAACCCGGTCGTTTAATTAAGCATTTTTGCTTGAACAGGAAAAGTTTAATTTCAGCCTGTTTTGCATGACGTTCATAAAATCCTTGACCTCGTCCGTATTGCAACAGTTTGTGACGGAAGCAGTTCCTTCTTTTTAGCTTCGATATCCTCAGACATGCCTGCTGCTCACGTCCTGCTTAGAAACGTTCATCCGAGCTGTGATGAAAATCTGTTTTGGTCCAAAAACATCCAACGAAAGAAAACCCCCAGGGCTTCCCCCCAGCCCACTTTTTTTCACTTTCTCTCTTTTTGTTTGTTTGTTTTTCCCTCTTTTTATATGATTATTATGTAAGTGCGTATGTTTAATCAGCAGTATTGTGACTAATTTTTAGTATTTTTTCGTTGGTAGTAGTTGAAAAGTAAAAAAGCAGTCTAGCATAATTAAGTGCGTTGTAGAAAAATAAAATGCAGCATGTATGTAACTTATATGTTTATGTAATTTATCTATAATAAAAAGGAGCATCGTAAGTAAGCCAACTGTAATTTAATTAGTGTGATTGTGATTGTATTGTAACTAGTGCATGTCTAAATAGTGTAAGTATAAGCAGTGTAAGGAGCAAGTACAGTGTAAGTGTAAATGTAAGTATAATATTAGTACTGTAAGTAGCCGGTAAGTGTTCGTCCTGTAGATAACTTGTATTGATTGTGATGATTGTGGGAGAATCTATAGAAGGTTCGCAGAAGCTTCTTCACAAAAACCATTCAAGAACGTACAGATTTTCATTCCACAAAGTACAGATTTTCACTTCGCAAAGTACAGGTTTCATTTCGTTTCGTTGTGTTTCGTTTCGTAAAGTACCATTTCGCAAAGTACAATAAGCCGTCGTGAAGTGATATGATGACTTGATTGACGAAAATATCAAGACGTAAAACACCATAGAGATAACAGCGCAAAGTCATGCACGTCGACTCATTTTAATTTCTCTGAAATAAAGGTAGCCCTACTGTGGTTGACAATCACTTGTTCTTCCGTAATCCTTTAGCGGGTTTCATGCAAGCGTCGCAGCGTGACGTAACGGAACAGGAAGTAATTAATTGACACGAGCAATTTAAAAGCATGTCAGCTTGCACAACTAGAGAATTATATTTATATGCCGTCGTTGATCACCGGCAACGCATATGCATCCTTTGACTCAAAAAATGAAGATTCATTTAATATTGACACCGCTTCTACTTCTCGTCTGCGATGAAATTCTCCCTTCGATGACTGTTACACTTGCCTCGACGCGTCCCAATTTTTACCCATTTGGAGAGAGAGAAGGTGATCGGCTTCTACCCAAAAATGACGACGAAAGCTCTGGCTCGGTGTCGATATCGATTCCTTTCCCTTACTTTGACCAGTATCACAATTCACTGTTTGTAAGTAGAGAATTTTGACCTGTGGTAATTTAGTTATTCTCGATAGACACAGAGGCGGTCTCATTTTGATCGTGGTAGGAACCGATATGAAGCCTTTGAGACTGAGTTTGAGAATTCGTGTAATTTGTGCAATGAGCTTGAAGCTGACATAACGAGAGACTTGGTCAACCAGTTATCTACGTGTTTGGGTACTGTTCAATATTTTAACAAGCCTCAGAAATTTGGGTGAACAAGTTATTTAAAGAAACGTACGTTTAATTGTTTTAGCATTTGTATGAGCCGTACCTTTATTTTACGTGGAAAAACGCACCTAGCTGGAGCTCCAGTGAGGGAGATTACTCTCTTATATGGGCAATATAGGTAAGTGCGGTACCAAAGGGTATGGTTTTTACGTTTTTGGTCGGAGAAAGGGCATAGTTGACCCGTTTGGTGTGAAATAGCGTATGTTTTTTCAGTCTGGTTGCCATTGAATATTTCTTTTTTTTTTTTGTATAAGGAACTATATTTTTCCGCATTAACATTGGGAAATTTGTAGCACTTCTCAAATGTTTACGCAAATGAAACCCTTTTCTGGTTAAGTTCGTTCATATACAAATTTAGGGGTCTGACGTGGAGTACCGAGTCATTTAGCCCAGGTCTGAAATGTGGTATGGAAAATCAATTTGGTCTGAAATAGAGTGGCTTCAGTGTTTGGGCTGCACACCCCCACCAAAACCTTTGGGGAGTACCTCCCCCCGGACTTGGTTTTCGGTGTACCTTACGACTCGCTGGCCACTAACAACAATAATAGAGAAATAAAGATGTAAAGCGAAGAGATAGATCGCAATTTTATGTACAAAAACCTGAAAGCAGAATTCTTTGCATACTATGTTAACGGCAAATATCCTGGGTTAAACCGTCTGACAGTCTGTTTTTGTCGTTGTTTTCTTTCTCTCCTCCAGGTTAATACCAATGGCGTAATTTCTTTTCTGGTGCAAGTTTCACAATACACACCAGATACATTTCCTCTCGACGGTAATCGTCGACTGGTGGCGCCATTTTGGGCTGACGTTGATACTCGGAAGGGAGGAGATGTGTTCTACAGAGAGACCACGGATCCAAACCTCCTCCAGCAAGCCACTAACCACGTTACTGCTACTTATGTGGGTCATCAAAACTTTAGAGCCACTTGGTTATTTATTGCCACATGGAACGAAGTGGCTTTCTTTGGAGCTGATAACAGTAATCGTTTTAAGGTAAGGATTGTAGATCTCCATTTTCATTTTGAAAACACTTAAAACAAAGGAGGTGGTGTATGCCACCTCCACCCCCACCCCAAAGAGATTTTCTTAGAATTTTGAAAAGAGGATTTATTGTGTGGTGCTAAAACTTTCAAACAACTGATCGTCTAACCCTAGCTAAAACTTTGACGTGTCAACTGTTTCCCTCTGAGTGATTTGACATTGCCATGGCAACAGCATTTTGGCTTGAATTTCAAGCCAATTTCGTATTCACCGGTTTCTATTTTTCTTGAGCAGCATTCTAGAATCAGTACCCTTTTACGTTCCATCATTATTGTCACGTACTTTATTTTCTGACTTTCTGAGAAAATAGTGAAGGTTAAGATAGCAGACTTAATGACGTCATGCGCTGTCATATGACGTCATTAGCAACACTACAAATGTCTCATCCTATGGATTGAACGAAAAAAAGATGGGGGTATGAGTTTGTATGTATTCCTAAGGTTAAGTTCTATTTCAGCCAGTGCCGTATCGTAACACACCTAACCTTATTACAAGTTAGATCAGGGGGTCAATAAAATATCTGCCAGATCTTGGGGTTTTTCTAAGCATGTTTAGTTGCCTTAAGTGAATGTCTTATTAACCAAGCTTGCGTGGGACTTCCATCACGCGCACTTTGCTAAGTCTGAACTGTCAAGGCACCTGGCCCTAGTTTCCAGCTATGACCTTATTTCGGTCACTCACTATGTAACTTGCTTTGTTACTTGCTTGTTTTAAGTTCTTAGATAACTTATAACCAATAATACTAAACACCACAGCGAAACCTAATTTGAACTTTCTCGCTTGTCTCTCTTCCAGAGAAACACATTCCAGACAATCCTGATTACAAACGGAAGACATTCTTTTGTCATCTTTAATTACGGTAAAATCACGTGGACTACTGGGACGGCTAGCGGAGGAAACGACGCAGGTCTCGGAGGTACCCCGGCGCAGGTATATTAACACCTGTTGTCAGTGCAGAAGAAAAACAGTAAGCCAGCAAACTCCATGGGAAAATGGTAACGAGGCTTAAGGCGGTAAAATATTTGTGGATAACCAGCTGAACCCTATTAAACATTCCCAAACTGGTATACGAGTTTTAACATGATGCCGAGTATTCCATGAGGTTTGTATTTATTTACAAACAAAGCCAAGGGCTGCCGCGGACCAAGGGCAATCCGAGGCCTGGATAGTGCCGATATCATGCAAAAACCTGCTGCGAGGCCAACATTTATTTTATCATTAAGACACCGAATTCTTCATTTTGGGCTTACCGTTTAATTTATACTCCTTCTAGACTTCAGTTCCACGTTTATGCTAAATGAAACCTAACCATACCTTAAATCGAAAGAACCTGTGCAAAAAGGGGTTTTGACACCTTCTCTTCGAAAGAAAAATAAACAAGTGTTATTGTTAGTGATTACCTTGTTACAAGTCTCCCTCTTTCACTGACAGGCAGGGTTTAATGCCGGGGACGGTATAAGATATTTCAACATTCCTGGATCTGCAACCGACCAAGTTATGTTCATAAGTAGCAAGTCTAATGTTGGGAAGCCAGGTCGGTGGATGTTTCGTATTGACAGCGCAAAGATCGAAGCTGGTGGCTGCAACACAAAAGGTAAGGGCGTCCCTTTTGCTTAGTAGTGATGCACTAATGGGAGGGGCTATTTTTTTGTAGGTGTTTGAATAAGGACCCGGGGAGGTAGGGTCAGTGTTTCTCAGGAAAATTTTGCTCCATATATGTATTTTTCCTCGGGTCACTTGGCACGTGGCTTAGACTGGCAGACAGGCACAAAGGAAGGGGAACAGACAGAAAGATAGAAGACTGACAGACACTTAGACAGACAGACAGACAGACAGAAGGGTAGGGCGTTAAATAAGTATGTATGTGTGTACGCAAGTATGACGCAAGTAGGCAGGTAGTAGGCAGATAGATAATTAGATTGGTGTGTTTATAGATGAAAGCCAAACATTTTAATATAGTACTTGTATGCCTGCCTTATTTTTAGGATCGCTCGTGGTTTCACCGCGTTCAGGAATTATGCTTGGTGGCGACAACCTTATCATATCTGGACCTTGTTACAAACCAACTGATCATATCGTTTGTAAATTTCCTGGTGGAAAAGTAAGCAACGGAAGTTATGCAAGCAACATCCGGGCATCATGTACTGTGCCCATGCTTTTTGTTACTGGCAAGTTGGAAATGAAAATGTCCCTCAACGGAGGAAGACGTTTCGATTTTAAAGGAAGTTTTACAGCAGGTGATAATGATATTTTTCAACGATAGTAGATCTATAGACAATAATAAAACTACATTGTATGATCACCATAAGTTTTATTAATAACCTAGTGAAAAGGCTGCAATGTGATCGGCTAAACTATCGTACACTACCAGCCATTAGCTAGTGTAAAGGGGAAGCAGGCCGTCTTTAAAATAGCGACTTTTTATGATTTTTCAGAAGCTTGGAAGGACTAGTTACAACTTATAGGATAATTCAATTCCAGAAAAGACTAAAAGTAGAGCATTCCCCAATATGCACGTTCAAAACCTCAAAAGTGATCAGCGCTTTCACAGCTGCAAGTTTAAAAGGACAAGATATTCCTTGCACGATTTAGCTAGAGTTATACTGCTAAGATGTACACAAAAATTCAAAAATCATTATTTTAATGAAATTTAACTAGAAATCATAGTTAAACATTGTGATTTTTCGGCCTAATCGACTATTTCCTCCCGGGTTTGGATCTCGTTTACACATAATTGTGTTAGTATGACTATATGAAATCAAATAGGGAAAAAAAGCGACCAATTATATTTTTTTGTGTGACCAAGTAATTTGAAAAAACAAATCTTACAAAGAATCCACACCCAGTGCAAGTTCTAATTTTAATTTGTCAACTTAATTAACATAAACCGAACATTTCTCCACTGATTTCTCTTGTAGTTAATATCAACAGGATTAGGCCTCGTGTTACTCGACTGGCGCCAGCAACGTGGAAGGAGACTGTTCCTGTCAGGGTCACGTGGAACCCAGACCACCTCGGAAGCGAAAACCAGACTGTAGCCATTGAATTGGTGCGTTTCTCCATGAAACGTGGCCGCGTGTATTTTCACAGCATGTTTTCTTTGATAGCCGAACAACAGAATACTGGAGAAGCTGGAGTCAGCGTGCCAAAAGGGCACGGACAAGGGTGAGAGAGAAAGTCAACGTGCATTTTAAAGAGGCACTGTCATAGACCCTTTTCATAAATGGCGGCCAATTTAAAATTCGTTTGTATGCATTAAATTAGCCTCTCTAAACTCGTTTGGGAGTAAAAATTCTTTTGAATTATCAACTCAAAAACGAAGTTAGTTAGGCTAATTTTCATACTTACAAAAGGATTTATAATTGGCAGCCATTTTTGAAAAGGTTCTATGCGCATGAATTCAAAAAAGGAAATCCCAAAAGTGAAATATCTATCACTTCGTTGAAATAACAAATTAAATACTGCCGTCGTGTCTTGGAAATCGCTTAATTGCCAGTTTTTCTTCCATCAGCAGTCCACGTAACATCTGCAACGTGTTGTTCTAAACGCATTCCATGACCTTGTACCAGCAAATACAGTGTCAGCACTGTCTTGACCAAAAATGCAGCAAATTCGTCACGATATTGTCCCTTTTAAAACTGCCACGTATAGCCTTTATCTTCTTTTCCTGTCTAGTTGCAGATCTGAAGGCGGCTTAATTTTAATATTGCCTCAGATATTTCAGTCGAACGGTGAAACCGGCTGTATTTGGATCAATTCTGTACGAAGCATGTATGGTGCAAACAAAAGGATAAGGGCGATATGTGGTGTGTACGATACGAGAATGCTGCCATTGCCTGATGCTAAGAGCCAAATACAGGTGTTTCTGAATATCGTGGGATACACTGTGTTCCATGCCAGCAATTCCGCTGTTGAAACGTTTTCTAAAACACGATAAAACACGAAAACAAGTTACCCAATCACGGTATTTGCCATAACTTATCGGATTCTTATGCTCCTTTCCGTAACAATACCCCAGAGCTGTTGTTGGACACAGACGTTACGTTACACTGGTTCTAGTGAAAAAGACTGGCGAAAGACGCGATAATTCTCCGGCCGAGTGGATTTGGAGCGATCTGTTTTCCTGGCTAAGCTATGAGTGGGGTGCCCAGAGATGCAAGCACTGGTATAAAAGACAACCCAATCCAAAGATATATACAGGTAGGAAAGATAATTTGTTTCATCCTTACAGGCAGCCTACGTAAACGTTCTGATGTAACTTCGCTTTAGCATCTCTTTTGTTCTTAGGGCTGAGGGGTATTGTTAAGTGCTGGTTTTACATGTTTCCATTTGCCCATAGAACGATTTTAAATTGAGTGACGTAAAACCAAAACCAAACCAATTCCTCTTATCAATTAGACTACTCGGCTAATTTCGAACCGTAGTAAAACCAGAATCAAGGTAATTGCCTGATTACTTTCGACACTCAATTGAAAATCGCTTTAGTGCAGATCACCCCTTGGGTCTTGAGGAGTTTACCACAATATGTTAAGTTCAAACGACGTAAGCTGAAAGCATTCCGGAACTTTGCCCTGTGTATCGAATATTTCGTCCAGACAGAATGCAAAAGGTCAAGAAGTAATGTACCAGTTTCCTCCACGAAATATCTTACGCGAAACACAAGGCGCTCTTGTTCTTCCTTACACTTTCATTACAGATGATGCTTCCCTTCTCCCTTGTCCACAAACGTTTCTTCAAGCTATGGCAGACGGTGGGAGATTCACGATCGATGAATATTGCAATCCAAAAGTTGAGGACCGTTGTGTTATTTATCATTTTGGGGCCAAGCACTGCTTCAGGACAATCACTCCCAGGTAAATTATCAGTGCTCAATACTAGCCTGGACTATGACATCTGATGAGGTTGTTGAAACGTCAGTAATCAGTATCGACATCTACGACCTTCAAATGAATAATCACACTATAGCTAGGCCAACGCCGGCGTGTTCTAAAACTTACCTGTACGTCATGCTTGATAAAACCAGTTTGCACTTTATACACAGTTTCTAAGAAAGCACGTCCAAACTGTATAAGTTTTCAAAGGAGCTCCAGCGACATGGATACGGCAGAAGTGAAGCTGCACACAAATGAGTCCTTACTCCATCCCGCACTCGGCTTTATAATGTTTTCACCAGAGCGTAAGTGCGCTTCAGGCTAGTGTCCATGTCGTTGCGATCGCTCCAAAAATTAAAAGAGCTCAGCGATCTTTCTGACGCTCAGTTTCCACATGATCGCTGGCGCCACAAATGTTACGGGATCAAAAAAAAATGCCCGAGATTACCCGTTTTTCTGGTATTTTTCTGATCGCAACCGATCGCTACACTCTTTGGAGAGAGCATGATTTCCATACGATTATAATAACGATCGTTTAACTTTTTTTAGCCATCAAAGTGACCGTGTAAACACCAGCCTTTCGTCCCCTCATGCTGCAGGCACTATCATGCATTGAAAAGACTTGAAAGGTCACTTTGACCTCACGGAACCCTACGAATATAGGCACTGCATGTTTTACGCTACATTGCATGTGCCATGAGGTCTTAGGAATTAAGACGGATTCCGCTCAAAGTTTGAGCAAAAAGTGCAAAGATTATTTACTAAAAAAATCTACTCATAGCACGGGAACTTTATGAATACTATCTAGACCAACTCACTTTAGTTAATTTCTCTAAGTGACCCCGCAATTAAGTTCTAAAACATTTTCGAGAAACTTAATGTTAAACATCGTAAGAATGCTCAAAGAGTGTGTTATTGTACGAGTGAATATATGAAGTTTTTTTTGAAACACATTTCAGAATAAAAACTAGCGATAAAAAACGACGTTTCGATCTCCCTGAGATCATTTTCAAGTTGTAGTGAAAGCGAATGAAATATAATCATACAAGTACAAATTAGGGTGTGAGAATGTCCAGCGATAAAATATGTAAATACAAGCGCTAAAACGTAAGTGCTAAAATAATAAAAACTATATAAAAATTATATAAATAACTTTGCACGGATTAAATCTGACTGTTTGTTCAAAGTTGGCTTAAGCTCCTTTATAAAGAGCATTTCATAGATTAGGCAGTCGAATTTACTTTGGCGCGCTCTTTCTCAAGATCTTAAAGTCACGACATATGTCATTTGGGACTTTTAGCGCTTGTATTTACATATTTTATCGTTGGACATTCTCACGCCCTAATTTTATTCTGGAATATATGAAAGACCATATATTTGAACTGCGGAGAAAGATCTGAAGATATCATTGATCATCGCAATTATACACACAACTTAAGCAGCTGTGAAATTAAAGCCTGAAACTGAGAATTTCTTTCAGGCTTTAATTTCACAGCTGCATAAGTGTTGTGTGTATAACTACGATGATCAATCATATCTTCATGTGTGTTTTTGTGTTTTTGGCCACAGCGAATTGTCTGTTTTAAGTGAAGTATGGATAACTTCAAGTTCAATTTTCTCACGCGGGGTCAGAGTCTCGATAAGTTCTTCTTAACTATATTCAAAATAATACTGTGCCATGAGGTTTTTTTGGTAACTTAATTTTTTCCATTATTGCTCGAATGTTCTGCGGAAATCATCTTAATTAGTGCAAACAAACATTTCTACTGTCGTCTACCGAGTTGTACTGACTTATCTTCAACTGACGTTGATAGTAACCAAGGTGCAGGACAACAATGCTGCTACAACGAGCAGGGAAACTTAATGGTCGGTCCCCAAAATGGAGGATCCTTGGATCGAGTCCATATCGAGGCAGGAGTACCCGCTTTATCTCATTTCTTTCACGATCTTGTGCCTTATTTGGATTGTTGTCTGCTGTCTGACAACTGCGCAAAATACTTTGAAAAAAGACCCTCAGATGACGGCTCCAATTACGAACCTCCAAGACCAGGTAATAAAGATAAGCGACTTAAAAGACAACTTCTATGTTAATTAGGGAAACGCCCGTATGGTATTTACGCCGTACAGTAGACTGGCAGGCAGCTAAGCAGGCAGGCTGGTGGTCGGTCATTCAGTTCGTAACTGATTGATTCAATCAACCAACCAGTCGACCAATTAATTCATCAACAGATCGATCTGTCGTGCTTTAATGCCTGCCTCCAGCTTCGTGGTCGGATTATTTTATTAACCACTCTTTTATTTTCTGGCTAAACGAGATTCCATTCAGTCATTCGCTATTATAAATGAATCGATTGCTTGTGTTTTACAGCCACAGGTTTTGGCGATCCGCATATGATTACACTTGATGGAGTGGAATATACCTTTAATGGTTACGGCGAGTATGAAATCCTCAAGGTAGCGGGCCCTGACTTTAAGCTGCAAGGACGAATGCAGCCTTTGATTAATGATGATGACAGCAAAACTCGTGCCACAGTTTACAAAGCGTTTGCCATGAAGGAAAATGCCTCAGATG
>Ga0126339_10001029_pt1 | contig 17769 bp, 7 predicted proteins | sample OrbTmetagenome_2_FD_92532 | JGI IMG/M metagenome (GOLD analysis project Ga0126339, IMG submission 92532) | Coral microbial communities from Petempiche,Puerto Morelos, Mexico - Orbicella T R C metagenome | ecosystem: Host-associated > Invertebrates > Cnidaria > Coral | place: Petempiche,Puerto...
CCAAAATCTTCTTCAGCCATTTGAGGTAGGTAATTATCATTTACTTGTCATTTCCTCTGCTAATAACCGGAAAAACTACCAGTTTCACAGTTTAACGGTCTTTCATAGCATGTCGAAAGATGGCATGTCGAAAGATGTTGCCTATGCACGTAACACTGAAAGCGGGTGTAATTTCCTTGTATTAGTTGCATCATTGAAGGAGCTACGTCGCGGAATGTGCATGTTGAATACTTCAGCGCACATTGTTAGAAGTTTGTTGTTCGTAACTTGCCCTCTCCACTTTGAGCCATTCTCAGTTCATCTTATACCCCATTCACACCAGCTAAACTAGTTTAACTAAATCAGGTTTAGGTTTTCCCAATTTGTCGATTACCCTTTGCAGTCATTTGAAAAGATAAATTTCAAAAACTCTTGCTACCATATTTTAATTAAAAAGGTTTTTGTAAGTTGTGTGGTGTGCACGGTATGAACAACTAATTGTACCCTTGCTGTTGTTTAGTTAAACCACTTTTAACCATGGTTAAATATTCACCAATGGCGGTAACGGAGTGTTAAGTGTATTGTTGTCCCTTACTGTTTTCCTATCTTTCGTTTGTAAGTTTTTTTAGGTTACATTACATCGTGACACAGTTCCTTTAAGTAAACCCACGTTCTCTTTTTTGTTTGTTTGTTTTAGATACGAGCTTCCTGGAATCAACGCATTCAACTTTGTTTTAGAGGACGCATTAGGAGGGGGTGGGGTAACTTCACTTCGCAGTGATCCACAGGTAAGGCTTAAGAAACACAGCGGGCGAGGTTCGTAACCTTGCCAAAAAAAGAACGAGACCAAAAATTCTCAAAACGGACCGAACGAGCCAACTCAATAAAGTATTTATTATAATGGCTCTTTTAAAATTCTGCTGATAAATGAATGCGTGCCTGCCATCCTTTCTTGGTAACGTGCGAGCGATATTCACGTGCACTTATTCACGTTTTTTCAGGTCGGTTTCGGGAAAGTTCAACTCAAATTGTCCGCCAGATACAATGTTTTGAAAAAGCAATTCGTCGAAACTTTTTCATGAGCGGTCCATCTTAGCGGTCCGTATTGCGAAATTCGGACCGCTAAGGGAACCAATCAGTATTCTAGTTTTCATTTTGGACCAACATTGTGAAAGAAGTTTGTTCAACTGTTTTGTACATTTCTCGTTAGTCCAAAAGAGATGCCCACTCGTTGTGGCTGATGTGAAATCTTATTTGTCCCGACTACGATCTTGCCTTTTGAAAATCTATGTTTTACACCCGTGATTTCTCGTACAATCTATCGTCTTCGACGAAAAAAAAAAACAGCAACAAAAATACTGCTAGAGAAGCCAACGTTCCGTTGATATGAAATTTCAAACTGGTGGCGATTGTAACGAACCGTGTTCCATCTGAAGTTTCCCCGAAGACCCCACCGAATCAAATGTTTTGGAAATTTTGATTAAAGGGAGACCGCTCAAAAACATATAACAGTGATCACACTTGCCGTATATCTTTTTTTCGCAGGGTAAAGCCCTTGGTCAGATGCTTCTAGACTTTAGGATAAAGAATGTTCCTGATATTTTACCTTCTGTTATTGAACCAAACCTTTAAGGACATACGCAAAGTGGTGATGGAATGCAACCAAGAAGTTATGCAGTGGGTTTGCCGTGGTATTCCTTAAAATGTTGCACAAGTGATTGCAATTTTCTGAATGTGACAGCTTTCTAAGCTGGCGTAATCTACTATCAAGACCAAGATGGCGGCTGCTCGATCTCTTGATCTTTGTTCACCGTTACGAGACAGGCCGCACAAGACTGCTTGCTGTGGGCAAGCATAAAGTTTTTGTTGCCGAGTTTCCGCAATCCTTTTGAAATGGAGAATTTGATTTCGTCCTGTTTCGTGCAACGCTTACTGCAGCGAAACTGTACAGCCCTGCAAATGATCACGGAATCGCGATGATCATGGGACCGCAAATGATCACGGGACTGCAAATGATCCTGTTAAAAAATGAATGGCATGGATATTTTTATGAAGCTGTTGAAACTACTAATTCATGACAAATTTAAAACGAAATAATAAACAAGAGAAAATAATTAAAGAAAAATAATAAAGAAAAAAATTGAAACATTTGTACATGCATTGGAGAAGCTTTTTAATGTCAATGACTAAGTAACGCAAGGTTGGCTAAAAAGTTAATTTAACCCTCAGTTGACAGTCGTTCGTCGTTGGTGGGACTTCTGGTTTTAAAATCAAAAGTTAGTAAGGTCATCTCAACCTTGTAAACTTTGCCTTCTATGTGTTTGTGACCTGGTGTAAAGATTTGCTAGTTTTTTTTTTTGTGGGCCATGAAAGCAAAACCCGCAAAGAACGCAACATATATTAGAAACCGCAAAAATTCGGTGTAACACGTTACCACATCATTCCATTATCCACCCCTTTATCCATACTGTTTCAATTATTTTTTTTTTTTCGACGAAATCATTTACGGTCCAATTTGGGGTTCGTTTATTGTCCAATTTGAGATCATTTACGGTCCAATTTGGGGATCATTTGTGGAACTGTACAAAACCGTTGCGAAACGGAATTTATCGGAATCATTTACGGTCCAGTTGGGAGATCATTTATTGTACAATTTGGGATGACTTTCGGTCCCATTTGCGGATAATTTATTGTCCAATGTGAGATCATTTACGGTCCAATTTGCGGATCATTTGTGGAGCTGTACAAAACCGTTGCGAGACGTTCATTTCAAGGTGTGTTACATCAGGCAATTTCTCGCACAATGAATAAAATTTCCGGGGAACAATTGGTAACTGTGACTCGAAGCACATTATGGCAGAAAACGCTATTGCATAGAAGCTAAATCCTAAATCGTCCAAGACGTAGGATAAATGAATGTGATGCTATACCCGTACTTTGGTGTTTGTAATGGTAATTGTGTAGAGTGGATCAATTTGTTAGTGACGAATACTCAACGCCGGGCAACACCCAGGCTTTTCATGCATGTGTAAATGCTGAAAGCGAAAAAAAAAAAATATATATATATATAATAATAATAATAATAATATAAAAGCCAAAATATTCTGTGAAGTGTGGGCAGACTGCTGAAAATTGTAAGTTTTTCTCATGTAGTGCGATGTACATCTAGGAATTTTTTTGAGAAATAAAGGGAAAAGATGGTGTTAAAACTTTAAAACTCACTGCATAAAACAGATAAGGACTTGATCCGAGCTCCTGTTGAAAGTCGACTCAACTTTTAGCCAGTAAATTGTGCCTGCTTTTTTAACGATTAAAGTTTCCCATTTCCGGCATCTTAGCGGAATTTGCAATAAACACATTCAAGGGTTATTATCGTTTCACTCTGTGCTATTATAGGGCCTTGTAGGCCTTCACTTGCAAACAGGCCCTGCGTTTGCTCCGTTTGATAATTAGATCAGGTACAAAGCCTTCCCTACAAGGTTTTCTCGAAGGCCTAGGGAAATGGACGCGTATCTGTTTTTTTTTGGTTTATTCTTTTTTTTTTTCCGGGGGGTGGGAATGAAGAGGCAGGTAGCCTGATAGTTTGTGCGATAGACTGGTTCGAGCGCAGGTCGTTGTCACTGTTTCCAGTCTACTGAGACTTGCCTGGCTGGGCTCCTCTTGCACAAGCCCCGTCGACTGAGAGGGTCAGGCCACTCTGGAGCTGCGTTCCTCATAAAGCCACTGTACTCTCACAGAATACCAATCAAGCGTATAACTGAGAACCACTGATAAAATGTTTCTGGGGAGGGGGAGGGGGGAGCCTTAGATGGACTTACATCCTGTCGAAGACATCCCAAGGGGAGTAGAAAGAGTTCTGGTATGTACTTACCGACCCTCTCATTAGCTCTACTAATTTTACAAGATTTATGAATAGCTGCAATATAACAATTCTATTAATTTCGCCTATTCCAACAAATAACAGTGAAACCGGATGTTCTTTTGAGGGAAACTCTGCAATGTTGCCGCGCAATGTTCCAATATCGATTGACAGTTTGCTCAAAGTAACTTACAACTTGCAATTCAAATTTTCTTTCATCTTCATTATTTATATACGGTAAAAACATCAGGTAGAAAAAATTACATAATAACGACTAAAAATCCAAATCCTAACATTATATTAACTTGCATTAATATGCCACTTAAGAAAAATCCTGGTTTTTATGAATGCCGTGTTTAAAAATTATGGTAGAGAAGGCGTTTAAATTTGTTTAATGAACCAGACTCTCTAATGTTACAGGGTAAGCTGTTCCAAAGGGTAGCGCCACTGTAACTAAAACTATTTTTCATGTAGTTAGTTCTTGGAAAGGGGACAACAAGTTTGTTTACCGAGTCCCTCTTTTCCTTTAAATGGTCTGGTACAAAAATATGCAAATTGTACGACAAAAGTAAGATTTCTAAGCTTTTTTTGTGCAATTTTGTGGTGTAGCCAGCTTTGCTGAATAACTTTGTCCTCAATTAAAGACTACGCACCAATATTAATCTTGAGACACTCGAGTCAGTCGAGTGTGAATCTTCGTCCGTTGACCTAGCAGCCCGGCTGCATGCATCTTGCACCCATCATCTGCCCCAGAGGAGACGGGGGATCTGGCTCCTTTTTCACAGGAAACTTAAAAGTTGCATACAAAAACATTGTGAAATATGGAAGCAAGGCCAATTTAGGCACTAAAAGCTGCTCCGATTTCTCAGAATTGATAGAAACCTAGAAATTGGTCAGAAGATGCAAAAATATGAAGACATAATTGATCATTGCAGTTATGCACACAACTTAAGCAGTTGTGAAATTAAAGCCTCAAAGAAATTTAGGCCTGAACGGGATTCTCTGCGATACCGGTGCAGTGCTCTACCAACTGAGTTATCAAGCCAACTTGGAGCTGGTCACGTTGTGAGTTCGTAATATTCCCGTGGATGGTGACGAATGCAAGTGAAGATATGAAGGATCGTATATTTGAAAAAGTTGTTCGGAAAAAAAAGTTGCTCAAAACGAAAAAAACTGTTCGAAATACGAGAAGTTGGCAAAACGTTCCCGAGCAACTTGTGGAAAGTCCTGCCAGAAGTTGCCAAAAAAGCTAAAAATATGCCAAGCAACTTGTGGAAAGCCCTTTATATATTATTTCCATCAACAAAACAATTACAAAAGAATCAAAGCAAACGAAGACCAAGACTTTTGTTTTTGTGGTGGCACTGAAAAGAGCCGTTTTGAATGGGTCCGAATAGCCGTTTTAAATTTTTTCTGGATCTTTTCGTACGAAGAAGAATTAACTGTTTCTTTTATAAGTTTCTGATTTTACTAGGCTGTCGATCAAGGTAAATAGAATATGCGTGTTTTCCAAATAACTATTTTTGAAATAATAACACTTTCACTAGACGTGAGAATTGAGAACGTTTTTGTTTTTACTGCAATTTGAGTGCGTTTGAAACACTCACGCTTTCGGGCACTGTGTAATTTTTTTCGGGCGGTAAGGTCACCGCCCCACCAAGTCTGAAGGTACCCCTTTGCCTATGTTTGTTGCTCGACCGTTTAACGACAGACTGCGAGGTGTTAGGTATAGATGAGTTCACATCACCAAACTGGAAAACACGCTTCAAAAATTGCAACCGTAAGCACCAAGTTTGAGTTTGTTCAAAACGACTTTAAAAAGGTCGTAATACAAGAAATTCCCCTTAGTCTAGGGGTAGATAAAATAGGCCAGAAGTTTGAATTAGACTAGTTCGTAATATAGATCGATAATTGCTGAGCTGGCTTGAGTACCACACCTCAGTAGCTCTCAATGACAATGGCCAATAAAACGCCTCACAGCTGCCAAAATCAACCTGTCGACCTGAATGGCCACTTAATCAACGACTGACGGTGATACAAAACCCTAATTTTTATCGTAAAACATCACCAAATTTAGTCGGTAACGCGCGTCTTTGGTCTCTGTTTCTGTTTGGTTTCTGCTTAGTTATTGATATATTTTGATCGTTTTACGTAACTGTATGCTAAAATGAGCATTTTTTCTATAAAAATAAAAAGTAAAAAATGTAGTATAGTTTACCTTCTTGCTTCTCTTCCAGTTTGGCGTAATGTCAGCTGGGAGGCAGTTGAAACTTCACAGCTCTCCTTTCCTTGTCTGGTGCCAGCTACCTGTTGTAATGTGGCAAACATTTTCCTCTACAGGACCCCACCTTCATTTGGAATTTGGTTTTGTTACCCATGCGATAGCTTTACAGTCAAAAACAGGATGTTATTTTGAGGGAACTCGCTAATGTTTCGGCGTAATCTTTCAATACTGATTGAAAGTTTACTCCAAGCAACTTGCAGCTTTTCAATTCAAATTTGCTCGAGCACCTTGCTTGAGTTTAGAAAAGTCCTGGTTGACATTTTACCATGTAAGAGGAATGATACCACTTTGGTGTTGGAAAGGGAGAAAATAATTGCTCTTAAATCAACCGTTAGTCAATTGATGATGAAATAATGACCGATCTGTTATTACCTGACTTATAACACCGTTGGGTAAATGATCTTAATTCGCTCAAATTTCGTTTTAACACCCCCAGGATGGGAAGAAATGACACCAAACAATGCTTTAAGAGTTTTTATTTAGTGAATTACCCGTACATTGATCGATTTCAATTTCAGCTCCCGTTCCCCATTCAAAGTGTCATATTATGCTTAGGTCGCCTGTTATTAAAACGCACTGTGGCGCTGCGCTCGGTGCCCGATGCAGTCTGGTCCTACCACTCAGTCAATAAGCAGATACTGTAGAATCGGCTAACCTTCGGAAATGGCAAAACAATTTTGGATCGCGAAACTTGCTTCTGTCTTGACACAATGGAGTTATCACGGGGCTAAACAATCATTCAATTTTAACGCTTTGTCTGCAGCTTAAATTTAACCCGGGAGGGGAGGGGACTCCCATATAAAAAGGACGGGGGTGCTCGTCGTACCTTTTAGGGTTAAAAACGTAGTTTTGTTATCTCTTAGTGTGTTCAGCCTCAAAGGGTCCACAGCGGCAGCTTCTGCGGTATCTCTTGGGGTATTGGGCCAAAAAAGTCGGACAGGAAATTAATAGTGGTGTTTAAAAATTAGTACCTCTTAGGGGTGTAAAAAATTCCAAGCCAGACCCAAAAATACAATCTTAGTGCCTCTTAGGGCTTCTTTTCAATATTTCCGACCAGCACCGCCGAATGAGAGTGGGAGTGTCCCCCCCGGGAATTTCATGCGTTTGAAACATCACCGTACACGATGGTCTGCCGTTAAAATGACAATTGTAATATGTACATAGGTCGATCATTCCCCAATATAAACAATAATTACTAGTGGAATTCAAATTCAAATTAAGAGAAAGGAGGCTTGATAAGACACCATCTATTCAACAGACTTTGAAAATGAATGCAGCACTGAATCATTGATTCTCCACTAAAGAGACCATTCCCATAATCCCTCACGGCATGTTCAGTTCCTCCAACATCCGGTCATTAGTTAATAAGCTAACAATGAACAGTTCTTGAAGACGACCAAGCAAGACCATCTTCAGTGGCTCTACAGCTTGTAAGTATATAATGATGACCTCAGATCTTATCTTATTCTGCTTTACATTCACCTTTCAGTGTTTTGACGGTATCATATCAGATCTCGTACAATGGTGGAATCATGTTAGGTGTTACGTCAATTGGAGCATATCGAGATTCCCAAAATGCTAATTCGTAGTAAAGAGCTGATATAATCACTGCCTTGAATTCAATACCTATTTGGATTTATAAAGGTTATAAAGGTTATGAGAAAACTGTGAGCCGGTAATTTAAGTTCTTGGGATAAAGTGCAATGCTTGTTTACAACGGCGTTTTTTGTTTCCTCATTAACATAAATGGTACTTTCGGCAGACATGTTGTGTTTATCAGCAATTGCATACATTTAAGCAATAGAAAACGTTTTTCGAGATGCAGTTTAGAAGGACGAAAAACGCTGTGAAACACAAGCCGCTGGTCAGTGCTTTCACAGTTTTTTTCAGTCCAGTTCTTCCACAGGTGGCCCAAGCTCGCAAATGAGCGTACCTGTAATTACAGTAGTACTCAGGATATGCAACAGTTGAACTGTAAGGATTTGCACGGGAAAAACGGCTCAAAAATACAAAGGAGTATGAATAAAGATAAGCCTACCTCGCTTCTTTTTGTTTCTTTGTTTCCCGTGAGGTTTCTAGGCCGATTTACGACAATTTAGGTGGAAAAGCAGTGAAGCTAAAAATGACCTAAATTGTCATAAATCGGCCTAGAAACTTCACGGGAAACAAAGATACACACACCTGAAGCGAGGTAGGTTTATCTTCATTCATACTTCTTCGTATCTTTTAGGCTTAAGAATATAACCGTTTATCCCATGCAGTCCTTACATTGCGATTGTTACGTAACCGGGTACTACTGTATGTACAGGGACGCTCATTTGCGATCTTAGGCCATGCTGTCATTACGTCACCTTCTCGCTTGGTAAGCGCGCGCTAAAAGCTCTTCAAACAAGCGTGTTTTCCACGAAAGACGCATGATTTGATTTGCTAGATTCTTAGACTAAGATATTCACGAATTCAAGGTTAATTTCTTTCCCGAAAATAAGGGGTTGGTCTTTATCAAACTAAAAGCGAAAGCTAAAATATTCTAGAGTATTCTAACGTGGATTGTGACGCCATAGAATCCTAGAGTATTCAAGGCGAACACACGATGTACAACTAGAGAATTCAAGAGTGTTCAAGCATGTACACGTGACGTATTCAATTGAACTCGGAAAAGCGGGCTGGATTTTATTGGGTGATCCAGCCTTCCAAAATGTATTTCGAGTCAGGTGTTCTTAAATACCTCAGAATATGTCTGTGTATGCAGCTTGCGCCGACCCGAATTCGGGGAAATTTATAGGACCTAATATAATTGTCAAATGCCTAATATTTAAGAAATAGAAAACATGTTCCGTGTTTCTATCGACTTTAGTATAAATCCACTAGCGTTCTTTCATGAATGCCGTTCTCTGATTGGCTACCCTACTCACTATCTATTCTGTTGTAGTCAGTGAGTAGCGTGGCAGCGTGCTCTGAGGGCCGCTTCTTTGTGTTTTCGAAGTGTCTCTAAAGAGAATTTAGATTAAAGTTTTGAACGATCACTGGATTTGTACTAAAACAATTAGATTATTCGCTCTCGATCTCTCTGCGTGATAGTTGACTCAGGCTGCGCCCCACGATAGAAATCTCGAGCTCATCATCTAATTGTTAAATAGAAAGTTGGGAGAACGAGAAATGCTGTGGGAACACGAGCCGTCGACAGATGAGTGTTTCCATAGCTTTTTCGAGTGCTCCCAAACTTTCACGAGTGCTTCTATTAAACAATTAGATTATTCGCTGTCGATTTCTATGCCTGATAGTTGACTCGGGCTGCGTCCTCGTCAACTATCACTTTTCAAAGACACTTCAAAAACGAAAAGAAGAGGCCCCTAGTGTACACTACTACGCTATTGTAAGTTATTGTAATTTTCTTTACAAATGTGTATTAAGTGTCTAGAGTAAATAAAGCATTGTTGCTGTTATTGTTGTTTTTGCTACTCACTATCTAATAAGCAATTAGATAATGAGCTCGAGATTTCTATCGCGTGATAGTTGACGAGGGCGCAGCCCGAGTCAACTATTACGCATAGAAATCGAGAGCGAATAATCTAATTGTTTAGTATAAATCTACTAGTCGTTCAAAACGTTATATAAATCCTCTTCACAGACACTTCAAAAACGCCAAGAAGCTGTCGTCATTTTGTTAACACGGGCACAATGCTACGCTACTCACTATCTATCACAGAATAGATGGGGAGTAGCGTAGCCAATCAGAGAACGACATTCGTGATGGAACGCGAGTGGATTTATACTAAAACAGAATAGATAGTGAGTAGCGAAGCCAATCAGAGAGCGGCATTCGAGATAGAACGCCAGTAGATTTATACTAAAACCCGATTGAAACACGGAGAACAAGGGTATCACTTAAGCTAGGAATAATATTTTTATTGCGCTCAGTGGTTTTTGAGCAGCGTCTCGACAATTTTGGCAAGTTTCCATCCTGGCCATGATGAAAATGAGCCTTTTTGCAGCTTTGATTGATTGATTATTTTGACATATGATCAGATAGTTTACTGAGTAAAGGTTGAGGGACCCGAAATGCAGTGCACCGCTTTTACAGATACCCGCACTTAAATTACCTTTATGCAGTGGCTGAGGTGCAAGATTTACCACAAGGCACTGCAAGTGTTTTGCGTTTGAATTATGTCCTTTTGCCCTTGTTGCCTGAACTAAATTTTGCATGTTTTTTTTAGGAAAGAAAAGCGCTAAAAAACATGGAGCAGAATGAACAAAGTTGTCGGACCTCAGTAATTCCACATCCTAATGACTCAGCCAACTGGCTTTCCTGTCTAACATTACATTGGATGAACACTGTTCTAACACAAGGCACCCAAAGGCCCCTGGAAAAGAAAGATATTTTTACTGTTCGCAAGCAAGACAGCATGGAACATCTCGTGAATAAGTTAGAAAAGTTATGGCAACAAGAAATTACCAGAAGTCGACTAGCAGGTTGTCAACCTCGCCTATGGAGAGCATTTTCCCGGATGTTTTCATGGAAGCAGTACACAGGCATGCTAATCTTGAAATCACTTCGCGCTTTGTCTGTCGTCTTTCTGCCTCTGCTACTTTGGTTTTTCCTCTCAGATCTCGAAAATGAATCGCAACGGAAGTACTCTGTTTCTTCCTTCTTGCTGGTTGCTGGAATGATATTGTTGGCATTCATCAAAGGACTGTCTAAAAATCATTTCAGTGCGTTGGCAGAAATCTGGGGTACACAACTGAAAGTAGCAAGCATTGGCCTGGTGTACAAAAAAGTAAGTGTTGATTGACGGTTATAGCACTGGATTACACTTATTACTGATTGACTTGGTGGGGATCTAGGGGTTTGGTGCTTGCTTTGTAGTATCCATGACTCTATTCAGTGGTTTTCATAAAGTTCCACTGAATAGAAAGATTTGTCTTTAAGTGTTGACAGAATTAATTTTAAAAATCCTTTGCCTTAAATCCGTTATATTGTATTTCCAACTTAGGTTGGAGACAGATTAATCTGAAAATCAATTTGACTATTATATTCCGTCGCCATCGATCTCACATCCGATATGTTCGTTACTTTACATATATACAACTTGCTAATAGGCTGTTACTATCTATGCAGATTCTCAGAGAGCTTAATCGCAGTGATATTCAGAAGATACTCACGGGAAAGACCATCAACCTTGTGTCAAACGACGCACAGAAGTTGGAAAAGGTTCTGTGGGCGATATTCCTATTTCTCTTTGCCCCTTTTGAGGTTTTGGCTTCGTGTATTATTCTTTGGCTTCTTATTGGATGCTTTGCTCTTGCTGGAGTTGCCTTTTATGTAATAGCTATCGTTTACATCACCGTCGCGTCACATCAGACTAAACATCTACGAGTTAAAAGTGCAGCAGCCACAGACAAGAGACTGGAAGTCATGAACGAGATTCTATCTGGTATTCGAGCTGTTAAAATCTACGCATGGGAGATGAACTTTACAGAAGCGATCAAGCAACTACGGAGGTATGATCCAGAGTAACGCATTGATTGACTTTGTACAAAGCTTTCCCTTAAAGTGTACCTAGCCCCAAACGTTTTTTTTCTTTAAAACAAATCTACTTGTTATTCAAAGTACTTCTGCGAAGAAATGTTGATGCTGTTAAACCCTCGTTTCCTGTGCTTGAGGAAAATGTCGCAACTGAATAGCACCAAAAACGCCGCCAATTTGTTCCAAGGCTGGGTTTAACTGAGAATGGCCTGGGTCCATAGGCTATTGCCGCATCTACCCAGAAAGGTGGAATCTCTCCAGTCCTGTTATTTCCTTCTAGTCCAGTCCCTGAATACTCCTTTCTTCCCGCTCTCTATAGGAAATGCACCATGGCGCGCGCCTGAGTTCAACCCCTGTACATTGCGGGAACAAGGTAGATTTCAGGAACTGGACTGATTTTCTTCAGAATGGTGCAATACACATTCGACAAGTGTAGAGAAACGCCTTCCAAAAGCGCTAACAGCTGTTGCAGTAGTAAATTGAAAGAATTGAAAAAAAGATATACTGTACAATCCACTGGCGATGATATGTCAATGGCACAGCAAAGACGATGGGTCGAACTAAAACAAGCGAAGGGAGCCTGTGAGAGCCATTGGAGAACTCACCCTGGGATTTGTTCAGCAGTCTTCCAAATGCTTTCTTCAAAATTTTCTTATTAAAGACAACCCTTAACTTGTAGATTTGCTACCGACAACCCATATCTTCCAATCCCGCAGTATTTATAACATAGCCAGCAAAATTGTGTGATCGATCAGAAGCGTCACGACTGGTATGGGAAATTAAAGTCTTGTCGAATAAATTAAAGATAGGTGCGACAAAGAGTCGACTTCATTCCAACGTGATAACAAACGTCAAGCCTGCGTCGATCCTATTTCACAAGTTACACTTCATTAAAGCACGGGAATAAGCACTTGTCCTCATGCTATACACTCGATGCGCGGCTAGTTACTTCTAGGACTCGCTAGCGAAATGCCGAAATACAGTGCTCGTCGGGCCTTACTTTGGCAATTAATTACGAAAAATAGAAAGAGAAGACTCGCATTACATAAAGCTCTGAGAACAGTGTATCAGAGACGACGGCATGCTTGACCGTGCTTTTGTTTCGCGAACAATAAAGAAGCCGAGGTCTTGAGCAACGGTAAACTTGTGAAAGTAACCAAATTACCATCTAACTGCAGTCCTGAGGTTTTCTTCCCAGCTTTTCGTTTACCTGCATCTCCACATCGTATCTGCTAGCCATTTCTATTCCCAAAATGCTGTCAAAGCCCTTTTTAAACGTAATGAAAGTAGCTAGTTCAAAGTTGTCGAACGTGTCTCATCAAAGTTTATTTCGGAGTCTTCCTAATCGAAGCATAACTCGGACTCCAGTGACGAAAAAAAAATGATTTTGAAACTGAATTTTGACGTTTTAGTCTCAGAATAAATAACAACGATAAGTTTTGTTTGCCATTTTCTCGAGAAAATACAGAGAACGGACTGAGGAGCTATCGTGTGCTGGGTAGATGTCATCAGCATCCCCCGCCCTAGACTCCCTAAACGTGGTCGCGACTTTAAAAGGGTATAGAAAATCGGAGATTAAACTACCAGATGCAAATTTCTTTTTTTTGCAGAAGTGTTTTGAATAACAAGTATTTTCACTTGAGCGAATTAAAATCGTGAGGCTAGGTGCACTTTAATAGTCGATAATCAAAAATGTGGATATGGGAAATGGCGTTTTCAAAAGGTCTAAACTGCACACTGCACCGATGCCAGCCAGGGCTCAAACACGGACCTCTCGGTTAGGCACACACAACCACCTTTTAAAACTCTAGCTCATGCCAATCTTTATTATCAACTTAAAATAAGGGAGAGTTTTCATATTGAACAGTTAAAACCTGATGAACGTAACAAACAAGGTGAGCATGTTAGTTATCGTTACATTTCTAAATTTATCTGCTGTAGTTTACAGTTTATATTTTGCCGTTTGTTCCTTTGATTTACGTTTTCTTCGGATAGTTTGCGTTGCAGACTGTCTTGCTTTCTTTAACTAATATTTGATGCATATATCAGGAGGTAACAATGCTAGAAGTGTACATCTCCGGGATGGGGTCTCTGCTCTCAGTTTTGCGAGGAGGCTATTTATAGATCACTTTTTTCCTCGAACCAGACGCCAATCACATTCATTTTAAGCTCGTCAATTCCGAGCGCAACTCACGAGTTGTAGTGGGTGATCAGATTGTGCAAATCAGCTATCGGTCGATCATCTTTTAACTTTTATTTATGAATTTCAATTCAATTCTAGTAGTAAATTCGCTGTATTGCAGGCGCATATACAGTTTGACATGACAACGTGTTACGTAAGTGCAAGTGATCGGGGGAAGGTCGAGAAAGGGTTCATGGCATCATGTGACTGCAAGTTCAAACAACTCAAATTAATTGTGTGTTAAATGTCCGTTTCATTTGTTGTTATGGAAAAGGCAAATTTCATGAACTTTGAAAATTCATAGAAAATTAATGAAAATAGCTACAACCATGATTTTTTCCAGTGGTAATGAGCAAAAGAAGGCAAGCGAAATACAATTTTGGAGATCCTATACATAACTTCATTCACCTGTTCAATTCACGAGTTTGCTCGTACAGCACTTTGATTAATTTGTCGGTAGCCCTGTCCGTAGGCTACCGGCCGTCTTAGCGTTTTAGGGGGCTTTTCCCTTGTCGGGATTCATTATATGTGATTGTATACATGTGCAGCTAAATTGTCAGTTGTAATGGAATTTGCCTCTTCTGATATATACAATCCTTGGCTGCTCGCGACGGGTTCGCCTTTCTTATACTATGTTATCTCTCTCTCTTTAAAAAAAAACGCAGGAAAGAGATGTGGTTCATCAGATTGCGTGGACTCATTATATGCAGCCTATATTCCCTAGTTTACACTTGTGCACCACTCGCTGGCTTCCTAGCTATTGCTATCTTGATCACAACTGGCGAACACGTCACTGCTTTTAAAACGTTTACAATCTTATCCAGCCTTAACGTCATAAATTTTTGCATTTGTGTCCAGATGGCATGCACTTTGCACTTCGTTGCTGAAGGTTATATTGCTGTCAGGCGCATCGAGCAATTCGTGTCCAGGGAATATGGTATATCATCTGCTCAGCTCGACCAACGCGTTACGTTTGGTAAACAACGTGGTCCTAATGGCTGCTTTAGTGTCAACTTAAAGGCAAGTCGATATGGAACAGGAATTGTCAGACTAGAAAGCTTGAAAGTCGGAGATCCTAATCTGCTTTACGTTTTGAGAAAAAGGACTTTGTCTGATACAGATAATAATGATCTATCTCTAGTGGGTGTTTCGGCTTCTTGGGATAGGCACGAAGACAGGAAAGCTCTAAAAGACATTTCATTTTCTGTGAGCAGAGGACAAATGCTTGCCATAACTGGACCAGTGGGAAGTGGAAAGTCGTCTCTCTTGATGGCTATTCTTGGAGAGCTGCCTACTCTAAATGGAAGAGTATCAGTTAATGGAAGAATTGCGTATCTTTCTCAAATGCCCTGGGTCTTCTCAGGTTCTATACGAGACAACATCTTGTTTGGAAGATCTTTTGAATCGAGACGCTATCAAGAAATTGTAGAGGTTTGCTGCATGCAAACAGACTTACACAACTTCCCACAAGGAGATTTAACAGAGATAGGACACCGCGGCGTTAGTTTGAGTGGAGGTCAGCGGGCTCGTGTAAGTTTAGCACGCGCGCTATACTCGGACGCCGACATCTACTTGTTGGATGATCCTCTGAGTGCCGTGGATGCCAAAGTTGGAAAGCATCTCTTTGATCGCTGCATTTGTGGATTTCTTTCAGGTCGAACCCGTGTTTTCGTTACGCACCAACTGGACTATTTAACTTATTTAGATAGCATCATTGTGCTGAGCGAAGGAGCTCAAGTAAATGAAAGAGTTTGTCTTCATGAATTCGAAAACTCGAGATCTTTTAAATTTTCTGACGTCGAGAGTGTCGGTTCAGGAGTCGAATTCGTAGCACAGCCTCATCATTATCAGGATCAGTCCCATGGTAACGGGATTGAGGACTTGAAGGAAGAGGAAGAAGATAGAAATACTGGCTCTATTACTTGGAAGCTCTATTGGAACTTCTTCCGGACATCTCTGGCAGCTCCTGTAGTCTTTTGTCTTTTCCTCTTTGTTCTTGGCGTGAAAGGTAAGAAGATTTCTAGATACTTTACAAACTCTTTCGCGGGACGTAGCTAGTATAGTTAAATCATTTGGTTACGTGGAAATAGGTTCAAATGCTACTATTATCGAGTCAAGGATCAGTAACTCTCGAGACCGTCAGACGATCGACATGGTTTTGATGGACCATGTTGAATGCTGCTATTCTTTTAGAGTGTTTCTGTCTCCAGGAGTTCCCAAAACAATTGTCTAAAAACAATATTAACGGCATCGAAGAGGAGATGAAAACTTCCTGATTGTTATGATTTTGAGATTCTGTCAATACATACATATGCATACTTACATTTATTTGATAAGAAGGTCTAAAGGCCTGTTTACTAGGAGGAAGGAAGCGGGTTTACCCTAGCTCGGGGGCAAAAGATAACCCCGGTTTACAAGCAAAATTTCACAGGTAGGGTAATCCTACAACCCGGGACAACATAATACACAGTTACTCTCATGGGGTCTGGAAACAATTAGAAAGTTAGCCCGGGTAGGCGGGTTGACCATACCTGGAGTGTTTACAAGGGAAAAAGTTAACCCGCCTGAAAGGGTAACCCTAGCACACAGATAGGGTAACCAGTCTACCCGGGTAACCCTGGCTGCCTTGTAAACACGAGGAAGAAAAAAATAGGAAATGTGTGAGTGCTATGGTAACCCGCTTGTTAGAGTAACCCTCTCTCCTTGTAAACAGGCCCTAAAAAAGTAGTCAACTGTACAGCTGATGATTAATTTCAATTTCTTTACTATGCTTCTAACCAGTCGCATCATTAACGAGAACTAGCCTCGAGAGGTGCAATTCGTGTTATATACACCGAATTGAATTTGAAAGGGAACAAAACATTCTTCTGTCCTATGTTTTAGGGTTACTCGTTGCCTCTTACTGGTGGTTGTCTCAAGTGTCGGAGATGGATCGCGAAGAGCAACAATCATCTAAGACATTAGGCATTTACGGCTGTTTTGTTGGATCAAATTTCCTGGCCAATTTAATCGCCTCGTTTCTTTTTTATTCAACGCTTCTTAAAGCCTCTGAAACACTGCACAACAAAATGGTATGGTCTGTCATTAAGGCACCGGTGCTCTATTTTGACAAAACTCCGGTTGGACGCATTTTAAATCGCTTCTCCAAAGACATTGGCAATATGGACGATGTCCTGCCTCCTCAGTTCTTGCTTGCAGTGGAAGTTTGTTTATTTTCAATAAGCACAGTCATACTTCCTGTCGCAGCAAACGTTTGGCTTATTTTTGTTGCTATTCCTCTCGTTTTAATTGGGATTTATTATGGCCGATATTATCTGAAGTCCTCCAGGGAGATTAAGAGGCTGGAAGCCATTACATGCAGCCCAGTTTACTCGCACATTTCAGAGACAGTTGCGGGACTCGAAATAATTCGTTCATCGCAAATGGAACAAAGTTTTTTGAAGAGGCTCTTCAAGTAAGTGCAGTTTTCAGAATATTCCCAGTCTCATGGCAGTAAATCAGTCTGTTCCCTAGATATTCAAAGGCACAGGGTGGTAAAGAGGGTCTGGAAGCGGGGTCTGGAATCTCAGTTATCGGTTAGGTTTTTAGCGACTTGTGAGGTATCAGTTAATATTTCACTCCATTTTTCCGATCTATCAGTAAATTTTGAAGATGTTACATCTCAGCTATCATTTAAGGTTACTTCAAACCTTCGCGAGTGTAGTCCAGAAAAAAATTCGTACGCGCGCTGTTTTCAAGGAAACCCCCACAAACTATATATCAACAGAAAGGTTATAAAATGCAGAATTCGATAAAATTATGTTTTGTTTTTGATTTTTCTTTCCAAAGGCGGCAGAGGCCGTCAACTCCAAAATGACCGACTGACGTTCCAGCGAATTAATCGGGTATCAAATGCGATCGTTCATGCAAAATAACTGTGCAGTGTTTATCACAAAGCCTCA
>Ga0126339_10001030_pt1:0-15000 | contig 17768 bp, 10 predicted proteins | sample OrbTmetagenome_2_FD_92532 | JGI IMG/M metagenome (GOLD analysis project Ga0126339, IMG submission 92532) | Coral microbial communities from Petempiche,Puerto Morelos, Mexico - Orbicella T R C metagenome | ecosystem: Host-associated > Invertebrates > Cnidaria > Coral | place...
ATTATTATTATTATTATTATTATACGTTACATTTTCACATGCGGGTTGGAAGAGCAGATTATACTACAGATCCTGTTTTTATATCCTTTTGTTTTCATGGTTTAAAGCCCTCAGCCACCGTCTAAAATTCGGTTGAGCTTTGGATGCTAGCAAAAGGCGCATTCATTTTTATCAATATGACGCAAACGTTTCATGCGGTGCTGCAGTTATCAATACCGGCCAAAACCAAAATTACTTATATATTTACTATATATTCCAAAATTACTATATATCACAAGCCCGCGTAAAGTATAATCTACAGCGTGCACGAAATAACAGCAAACGCGACAACCCAGCTGTTAGTCACACAAGCTAAAAGCACTGATGATAAATCACGGACTGGGTGAAGACTAGTAGTTTATACACACGAAACGCCGCGATCTACATCAGAAGTGAGCAAGTCACCGCATAAGAAACAAAAAGATATCATTATAATGTAAGACTCAGGTCAATCGTCGAACTTCGCATGAGACGAACTCAATTGCAATTTGAGTCGATCCAATCGAGTAAAGCTCGACCGTTGGGTCACACGTGGAACTTAATTCGAATTTATATCGATCAACAGTCAGTCGGACGAACTCAATCGAGTCAAACGTCGAACTTATCATGAACCTTATTCGCTCAGTTTAGTTCGTCTCACTGCATGTGAAGTTCTACTTTTGACCTGGGAACTAAGCAGAACAAATGGTCAATAGTTTTAACGTTTTTCATGAATTTTAATGAACCAAAGCGGGAAAATCGTCGCCGTCACCCAATGATCCGTTAAATGAGATAGCGTGGGTTGGAATGCATATTAAAATCACATTAACCTTTTTGAAACTTTAAAATAAGTATGAAACAACCGATGAGTAAGGCTTTCTTCACAAAAGCGGTCTATTTGTTATGGTTGAAAAACAAATATTCTATTGTCTCTGGATGACGTCCTATATCTTTAACTGTACCTTTTTCAGTCAACCATATTTGAAAAGAAAAGGTTTTTCCAAGCGTTTCAAATAATTTCTCTTGCTTTAAATGTTTGACACTTTCAGCTTTTTTTGATCGATGTATTTATAAATCAAACAGGGACACAAAAAATGAGAAATATTTTCTCCATCTGCAATTGGCAGTAGAAAACTTTAAAACTTTATACCCTTCCGTTCCGACCTAACTCAGTCTAGAAGTGTTTTATGTACTAACTTTGCTGACTTTTTTTTGGAACGATTTGAAATTTTTTCAGTAAAACTCGCTAACTGATGGAATTGCGTTTGCGAGGTCTGACAGCCCACCGTTTACAAGGTTCTTTACAACTGGCAAAAAGAAACAATAGATAAAAAACACAAAAAATACCCCTCACCCTAAGAAGCAAATGAAGTGCAGATTAACAAGGAGATATCAAACTATAGGGATTTTAAAGCAATTGGTTAAATTCTTTAGGTGAAAATTCAGAAATAACATAACATCTGGTGTAAGCGATTGCTCGAACAGCGACGGAATAGCTAAAAAGAATCTAGTCTCGCAGCGTTCCAACTAAAGCTAACCGAGTCACGTACGCTTTTATATTCTGTCACTATAGCTTTTAATTCTTACTTCATCTCCCAAGGGACAGTTCAAAAAACTACAAGCACTTCTTATGTGCCACTATCGTTCAGAAACCAGTTTCATCGTCCTTTTTGTGATACACAGCCCATGAATGAAGTATTTCTATGAGGAATTTGGGTGTTTACAGTTTTAATTTTTATAAAATACCATGCAGTATGCCAATTGTCAAACTGAATTTAATTGTTTGTCGCCGGGTGTGATTGAGAAATCAATTATTAAATAACACAGTCTACTTTGAACCTGATATTTCAGGGAGCGGTGAGCAAACCATATACTCAAAGCATTTTTGCTACAACAGCCCCGTTGTATCACACACGAAGAATATCTAATATTGTACTGTAATATTATTTTCGAAAGAGGATAAAAGAAACAAATCAACACCTCCAGTGCACATGACTGGGTGTGTTTGGTTATAGCATGGCGGATTGTGTATCGTCAGCAATTGTTTAAGATTTCATTGTTGATCCCTTAAAAATATTCCTAACCGTAGGAAAAGGAAGCATTTGTTACAATACCTTGAAGCTGTTATGAAGCCTCCAATCAATGACAGTAGAACAGCCAAAAGTTTCATTTTAGTAGATAATGGATTGGAATTCTCTGTGCTGTAAGCGAGTAGCTTCAGGGCGTTCACCGATCTTGTTTTGTTTGCAGTGTCCTTTATATAGTGCGTTTTTTCTTAATTATTCAAAACAAAGAGATCAATTCGCGTGATTGTGAAAAACAGTTGTGCTCAATATCTTTTTATATTGTATCATTTCTTTTAAGTCACTTGATTGAGCGGAAAAGAAAATAGGAACTTTTTGGTCTGTTTATTTTGCCCGTGCATAAAAACATAATGTGAGGGAGGAACTGATTTTGTTGGAAAAACAAATAACGGCGCAAAACCATAGCAAAACGGCTTCACCATATAATTGTTTTAGAGTTGCCCTAGCAACTAAGGAGACAATTAAAGCAGCTAAATGTGGGTTTAGTTTAAGCTGGTGTGAAGTTTACCATGAAATAAGGCTCATCATATGATATGAACTGGCTCCAAGCTGCTAGGAAAACAAAATTCGTGCCAAGTTTAATGTAGATAAGCACATTCCATAAAAAAAACACGACGTGCTTTCTGATAAAAGATCCTGATTCTTAAGCGTGGTAAAAATTTCGTCTTCTTTAAATGATCTGACAAGCCCGAAGCTAGAACAGCTCTTCATTATTACTTTTATTTCTTACTACTTACAGCTTAAAATACATTATTTCTTACCTTCCTTTATTTTAGAAGCCCAACTTTTTGAATTGATATTGACTCGTTATATATTCTGATAAGACTGAACAGTTTCGTGCGTGGGGCAAATATCAACACCGTTAAAATCGTGCCTTCTTCTGGCAAGTCGAATATCTATTTGGACTTATTATTTGTCCCTTGAAAAGAGCGAGGTCGATTCATAGTCGTTTTTAATTCAATGTTCTTTTAAATCTGACGTCATATCATGGTCTGCTTTTCTAAATAATATGGTAGGAAAACAATACTGTAAGTCTTTCGTCTGATAGGTATAAATTATAATAATTGATTTTATTCTTGCTGCTCTTAAGCCATGGCCAAACGGAAGTAGTTGCAATTAGCCGCACGTTGAACTTGCGTACAGACTTGTGATGGGTGGTCAAACGGACTCGCAAGCTCCTCGCAAGTACACGCAAGTCGCTAAACATTTCAAGGCTATGAACTTAGTCCCGCGCAGAGATATCCCTTATTTCATTGGCAAGTAGGTTGCTAGAACAACGAATGGATGTCACTCAACCTGTGATTGACTTCGGTTGGGTGGCCTTGCGTCGACTGCTTGCATGCCTGTGTAAATTTGGTCTTGACCAAAGTAAGCCCAAGTCATGGCAAGTCAACTCACACATGCAAGGCCTAGCCCGAACGGAGTCAAAAGTAGTTTTCAACTTGTCTACTGCCATCCCTGCCAAATAAATAAATGAATAAATAAATAAACAAATAAATAAATAAATTTCTACTTATTTTTTCTTTGTCCCACGCTCGTGTCATGTTGATCAATTCACCTTTCTCATTTCATTACCGAGCTTAAAATTCACCATCTTTATTCACTTATCACACTCATGATAACTTCGAAAGTGCTGATCCCAGCAGTATGCGGGACGCCTGTCAGTTAAATGACCTTGCTCTCCATGAGTTCTCGTAGCTCAATGGATAGAGCGCCTCCCGGTTTTCGGAAGGTCATGGGTTCGATTCCCGTGGAGTACTCAATTCACCTTTCACAAACAAATTTCTGTTATTGTAATCCCCAGGCCCTCTTGCGATCGGCGTTTTGCCACGAGGCAAAGCTATCCATTTACCGTTAGAAAGCACATAGTTACAAATTAAACTTTTTGTGCGCAAAATTATGGATAATCAGGCAGCCTAACAGTTTCAAAAGAGAATTAAAAGTTGCATTGTTTCAAAGTTAGGAAATTCACCCATTATTTATAAACATCTTTGTTTTTGGTTTTGTTGTTGTTTGGTGTCCATCACTACTCGACTAAAATTTTAGGAAATATAAAAACGGTAGCAAACGGTTTGAGAATTTCCAGGGAAAGTTTCAGAAACATCCAAGTACCTTAATTTTTGAAATGCCACTGAACCATTCAATCGAAAATGTCTGGTCGGGAGCGAAATTAATTGAAATAGACTAATTACATGTTTAGTTCACTAATCGACTTACCCCAGAAACATTAACAAGGATCGTGGAATAGAAATTCTAGAGGCACGGAAGCCCAACAACAGGAGAGCCGTACGGCACACGACTGCCGAAGGAATAGACTAATTGGAACAGACTAATTACATGTTTAGTTCACTAATGGAAGCGAACTATGACAAGTGCAAATAGGAGAGGGCCATCAGGGTCGACCTGGCGAGCATCAAATATACGTTCCCTGTAATTTTTGCCAACATCAGAGCTTTCTCTTTGTATTCAATTAGGTTAAAATTTCCCTTTCCTGGGGCCAAACGACAATCAAAGTCTTCGAAAGCCCAGTTTGACGTAACGTTAGTCATAGCAAGGAATGAGCAAACACGAAAATGGAAGAGAAAAGTTATTTTGACCTTGGTGAGATTGGAATTGAAACACGACTTCCATTGTCAAAGCTACGAGGACGGACGAAATTTATGTATGAGGAGAACAAATGAAATCCACTGTGGTGCTCGAAAGAAACCTCAAGGCCGGATCATTTTCAACAGTTAAAAATACTACAGAATTTATTCTCTGATAGCGTAGCATTGACGAGTGTATAAAGAAGAGGACAATTTAACCCACACAAATAGTTAGAGCGAGAGCTACATCAGCCTCAGGGTCCTCTTTCAGGTTGAATTGAAATAAAGAAACTGGTTGGTGTGGGCTCTTTCCATTCAACTAAAATTAATTGAAAAATTAATTTGGAAACTGGGACAATTGGGGAGTAAATTTGCTGGGGAAGTTTCAGGAAAATCAGGAAATTGTTGAATTTCCGAAAAAGCAAGCCATTTAACCAAAAATTCTGACGGGAAAATTATCTGGAACGGAAATTCCCTGTAAGAAAATTCTTAAACGTTGGGTTTTCGTCAGGAAGTTGTCCTCTTTTCCGGATAAATCCAATTTAAGAAAAATTCAAACCAGAATTTTTCGCCGAATGGGAATCGCCCATTGCTTCCAGGTGGGAGGAAAACCGGAGGACTCGGGAAAAACTCTCAGAGCAAGGCCAGGAACAAACAACTCCGGGTCAAGGATTCGAACCAGCGCCACATGGGTGGAAAGCGAGCGCTCTAACCATTGCCCCACCCCTGCTCTGATCTGTTCTCCTAAAATGAGTTATAAGTTTGGATTTACCCATATGTATGTAACGCAATTAAAGTGGCAACTCTCAAAGCATTTATTACATTTGTAAACGCAAATTATTCAGTTTCCGTTCGTTGATCTTCATTTGGCTTTGCTTCTTCTTTGTTATCTTCGGTTCGAACATTCTGTCGGGATTTCTTAATTTTCTGCAGGAATCTTAAGAGAAGTTTGATCAATCTGCACAGAAAGAGAAGGAAAACGTGGTTAAAAGAATATTGCTACGTTGCTAGCCTACGAACAGGCTCTTGACGAGCGTGAAAAAAAGAATTAGGCGAGCGAAGCGAGCAGCCCGCTCTCTTAGCTCGCCGAATTCCTTTTTTCGTCCTCGTCGGCTCGCTTTGCTAGTCGAAATTTTTTCCTTCCCTGCCGAAAGGCTGTTCGCAGGCTGCAGCGTTGCAAGAAGATATAGCTACAAAAAACTAGCAAACTTCTTTTGTCCTAAGTTTCATGTCCCTGCCTTTTTACTGTACACTTACAAGTGAAATAGCCATTAAAAAAATAGCCAAAATGAATTCGTACCTGGGCCCCTAGTGTTTGTGGAAGCGAACAAGACCCAGATGGCTAAATTAAAGAAGTTAAGTTATTGCGCTGGGCGTGTGCCGTTTGTAAAGTAAATGATTGATGTAACCTACCTTCCTTCTAAGTTGTATTTGCCAATTACAAACATGCAGATTGGAGTTAATAATGACATTAGTGTTGTCGTCAGGAGAGTTAGTCCCTGGCTAGTGTTAAGGAAGTCTTTCTTCACGTGATACTCTTCGACCACGGTCTTAAATTGTTCTTTACACCAGGAGTTGGCTAAATATGGAAAAATAAAAACAGCTTAACAAACGTTCTCTATAACAGGAGGGAGAGATTTGTTCAAAAATGTTTAACAAAAATATGACTTTCCTTAGTGCAGGAAATAAGGGAAAGAAGAACAAAAAAGTTTACTCTGTTACCAGATCTCGTCTTAAATTAAATGTGGAAATGGAAATCTAACTGGATTTATTTTAAAGTGCTATTGAAGCTTGAACACAGCAAGCAGCTGCGAAATTAGTTTACGCCTATGCTTTAGCTATCGGACAGCCCTTCTTACCTATCGGACAACCACTGATCGTTAACTTGTTCGAACATGTAGCATTCCATGTTTCATCACACACAAACTGAACATAACGAGCTGCCACAGGTGAAGCAAATTTGCACACAAAGATCCATTGGTTGTTCTTGTAGTAATATGACTACAAAGCAAAAGGAAGACCAAAAGATTCTGGTTATTGGGCAATAAATCATACCGTCGAGCCATTTTAGCATAATTCCAATACTTGCACTCTCTTTCGGCCCCTTCACTACCCCTGAGAGAGGCTTTAAAGTGGATAGAACAGTTAATCGGGGTTAACGTAGGCGATGAGACAAGGCGATACGCACCTTTGAGTCCGATAAACAAAAAGCCACAGGATATGTGCAGGTTGAAGGGTTTGTAAACAGACCAGACAAGCCAAAAAACGTTCACGTGTTTTAGCGACATACACCAACAGCAAGTCATTAACATTTCAGCTCATAACGAATGAACGAAATAATGCGCCCACAAATTTTTAGTTGAGCTGCTGTTGATAAAAGAGTGGCATAGCAGTGAACTATTGTATTGATCAACGTACTTCAATTTTAAGTCCTTCGCTGAAGTTTGTAAGCACGGAGGGGTTGTTACCGCTCAGTAGTAGAGCATGATTTTTTGACGATTTTGCCATGAACTGATAGCTGGAGATCAAACTACACGACGGTAAATCAAACACTGGCAGCTCGCTATAGATAGCAGTAAGGTCCTCCTCATTACAAGTCGTGCCCAGTTCTCTGACGGTGTGCCAATTAGTGTTACACCATTGCTTAGCTGAAACGAAAAGTAAGGAAAACAGTAGTTTGTTACCATTATGATGAATGACGCCAAAAGTTATGAAAAACACATTTCTGTGTAATGATATCTTAATACAGTAGGTACGCCTAAAAAACATAAGCAGTTTTATCACACGACTATCTCGGGTGGAGAGAGGCACTGTTAGAGCAAAGTGTCTTGCCCAAGAACACAACACAATGTTCCCAGCCGGGCCCGTTTCTTGAAAGCCCGGAAACTTTCGGGCCCATAAAGCCATTTTTAGTTCACCTGATCTAAAAACGGGGAAGTATATACGCCTGAAACTTCTTGTACGAAGGGAACCTCTGCTCGATGTGGAGGTGTTCGCACTAACCATGAGGTCACCGTGCCTCCCAAAAGAAAAAAAAAAACAAAAGTTAACACTAAATAAGACATGCAGGTGCTTTTGAGAGCTATTTGCAAAGCTCCCTAAGTAGATTGTCTCACTACTACAACCAGTAATCTCTGATAAGTATTTTTTTAACAGTGCTCTGACTGTTTTTTTCTGAGTTTTACGAACTGCAATCAATCAGTATACAAAGTAAACGTAGTGCCGCCTGAGGTTTTTATATGCGGACAGATTTGTAGACAGATCGATGACTCACCTAATCTGCAGCCATTGATCTGTAATTTGTTAAAAGTAAGGGATTTGCCAGCTTCTTCTGGAATGAACTGCACGTAGAGTGCAGGGATTGGTTTATCTAAGCTGTTGTAAAATCGCCATTCACCGTTCACAAACTCCATCTTAAAAACAAAATTGACTACCTCTGGTTAGTACTGTTCAATCCAACAAAGAGAAGAATCAGCTCCAATAACATGGACATTATAACCTTTCAATTCAAGAGTTCTTTTCCATTGAATTTCAGTAGAAATAAACTGGTAATGAGAAGAACTCGTTCTCTTCCATGGCATTACAGATATCGGTCCTCGTCATTTGTTTATCATCTTATACAAAACGAAGAAATGGTAAATAAGAAACGAAACTCTCAGATAACGATTGACTTGGAAAACATTGATTTGACTTGCTTTTGAGATACATCAATCGTATCGTAAGAAAGATTATTCAGGTAAAAACGTTTAGTTTTTGTTTCACAGAAAAGGACTCTCCTGCGGAAATGAAGTTGTATCCGTCGCACAGGGTAGAGGGTAATATTTGCCCTTAGCAATGAAACTTAAAAAACTAAATTCGTCAATGACAGCCATTGGAGTATGGCAGAAACTAAGGTGGGTGGTGGGTCATTATAACAGCTCTGTATTAATTGATGCTACAATCATGGTATCCAAAAAACTGCTCAATCATTGGTGAACACGTTGTTATCATGCATTTTCGTGACACAATAGGTTACTATCGCAACAGGATAACCTGCTAACTAAAATTAAGGGTTTTTAAAGCAGGTCATAATGTTGCTATAGTAACCTATTGTGTCGCGAAAATGATAACGACGTGTTCACCAACTGGGGATTGGGTAGTTTTTTAATACTATGATTGTAGCATTATCTGATAAAGAGTGCTGGAAACGGTTTTCAGCTACCCTAAGGCACAGGAACTATGAGCTACTCAACTAATTTTTGGTTCAAATTCGCCATTTATGTGAATATAGCAGGTTTCACAGAACCAAGGAGTTTGAAAGAATCATCGTTATCGCTATAATTAAAAGAATGCTGAGTCATTTAATTTGTTGGTTTAAAATTGGAACCTCTCTTTGAGCCACGACCCCAAAAAGAGATTCCGGTACCTTTAGGGCTTCCGTTCAAGCTTCTCGATGAACACCCCACCCTTTCCATAGGGGAGTCGTCTACCCCCAGATTTGTGTATAGCATACCTGAACTTCAATTTTCCCATCATATTCTTTTAATCGTTTAAAGTCTTTAGGGCTGGTCAACATTTTGTGGCGCGTTGTTCCATTAGAAGCAAGCTGGTAGCTGGTAATTAAACTGCAAGATGACAGCTTTTTCACTTCTTCCTCTTTGTTGGAAGCGGCCCTCTCCACATCGTGGCACAAAATGTCATCGGAAGTAAAATTTTCAGGCTTGCATCTAGACTCGACTGGAAGAAAAATTACAATAAAATGAGGACATTTAACTGTTCTCGCTATTTACTAACATTTAGAGCGGCCTTGCTTTAGTATCGAAAAGTAATTGGTTTAGCATTACTATGCTACACGAATGGCTTAAAAAAAACTCTTTCCACTTTTGATCCAATCAATGGCTAAACCAAAACCAATAGAACAATTTCGATATATTAAAATTCAGCCTAAAACAATAGACCTCAATCAGAGGTTCTGGGGAATAACTACAGAGTTTGTGGGGTTTATTTCCCAGAGCCTCGTGCTGAGGTCTTTTGCTTTAGGCTGAATTATATATATCTAAATTTATATATATCGAAATCTGTAACTCTCTATGTATAGCTAGTACACCGTATCATCCAAGTATTTATCACTAAATCTGTATGTATAATTAGTCTTTTTTTGCGTGTGTTGTGTGTGTGTGTGCTCTTGCATGTCTTTTTCTTACTTTTTTTTTCCCCTTATTTTACCCAAATAAATAATCACTTAAATCACTAAGGATGGCTACTCAGTCTTATTAGCCCATTAAGGTCATTTCGGGCAGCCATTTACTTTTCCAATTTTTACTTATTTTTGTTCATCTAATTTCTAATTTCTAGCTCAGTACAAATAAATTTGTTGTTGCTGTTGGTCTATTGTGACTCGCTTGCAGCACGTTTTCCCGCGCTTGGCGCCAGCCACTAGTATTTACTATGAGTTTTACTTGGTTCATTGGATTATTGCATCATTGCCTGTGTCCTTTGTGATTGACCAGAGAAATAACATTTTAATTTTTTTTCCAGAATGATACTTTTGGTTCAATTGAGTGTCGTAAAACAAAACCAGAGTGAAAACTTCGGTTTTGTCTTTCGACGCTCAATTGAAAACCGCTCTAACCATTTCTGTTTACGTCTCAAGCATGAATGACCCAAACATGTGTATCTTACCTACAGTACAGCCACTCACTGCTAAATCACTCAAACACATTGAATCTTTGACTTGATCTGCTGTAAAACGCATGAAGCGAGCTACCACTGGTTCAGGAAAGAAGTAATGAGCTTGCCAGGCATCTTCAGAGTTGCTTTCAATGTTGCTTGTCTGCAGAAACAAACTTTATCTTAGTAATCTAGGACGGTCAGACCAACAACTTAAAAACAGGAACATGTTAATTATTACATTTAGAACGATGAGGACGAAATTATGAAAACATAAAATAAGCAAAAAGCGTTGGGCAGGAAAATTATCTTTTAACTGCTTACTCTAAATTTACTTCGAAAATAAGTGTTGTCATTTCTCTGCATGACTGATTAACATGAGGCGCCATAGCTGCTGACCAGAATTAATGCATTCTAACACGCTCGAAAGTCGTTTCTCCAAAAGTAATGAGCGGATGAAGGCGAAAAAAATGTCTTTGGAAAACTTTTTCAAAGCGACCTTTCCATTTCTATCCACCCGGTCAAACATGAGTTAATGTAAATATAAAAATACCTTCATTTTAACATCACCCATGTATTCCTCTAAGGACGAATTGTCGTTAGAACTGATGTAGAGTTTGTGTGGCCTGAGCGAGTGAGTTATGAAACCATAACTTGTGATAACACTGCACGGGGACAATTCTTCAACAGAATGATCCTTATATTTGGAACCATGTTTGTCCTCGCTATAACATGGCACATCTACTCAGAAAGAAAAAGAAAAGTTGTTTGTTTCCACAATATTTGCTTGAGATGCTATTTAAAAGTTGAAAATTAAAGAAAACCGAACGTTTTTGACTCACTAACTTTTTAGTTTTGTAAATAGCGTCTTAAAATTTATTTCTCTAAGAGCGACCGTCTTGTTGAATACTCTCTTGTCATAGTTTTCCATCTAGTAAGTAGTAAAATAGCATAGAATATACCATCAAATCAGATTTGAAACCCGTCATCCGTCTAGGCAGAACGCTGATCTCTCAACCTACGCAGTTATCTAAAACTAATCTAGATGGACCAGAAATAATTGTGAATTAAACAAAAAACATCAATAATGGTGTTTATAGCAAATACCAAACACACAAGCAGGTAGCAGATACATGTATATAAAGAGCAAGTAATTTAAAAGAAATACTCATTCTTTATATTCTATTTGTTTTTGTTTTTTTCTATCCTATTTATAGTCTCTGTAGCTACTCAGAATTTAATTCAAATATATATTTTGTTTTTGAATTTTGTAAGTCGTCAGTTTGATTGGCGCAAATTTGTGGAGACCAAATGAAAATATACGTACCAATCTTCCACCTTGTAGAGTAATTCTCTTTCTGGTGTTCGTTAAAATTCAGTTTTCGAACAGTACAGAATCCTGAGATACAACGTATAAAAGTGATTTACTAAACTGAGAGGAGAGCAAATTTTCCATGAACGCGCCTGGGAAGCTACACGTTATTTTGCACCTTCCAACAATACCTTGTTGAGTCTTCAAGGTTAGTACTAAGGGATGCTATCAAAGCCCTTCTGCTATATGTTTGGTCAATGCAGTGTTAAAAGAATAATCTGGTATCTTCACTCTTGCGCAAAACGATTCTAGAATTTGTACCACGATGAAGATACCACGTGAACAGTTGAAAGGGGGGCGCGGGTCGGAAATTGTAACTCATTTAAAGCTGTTGTGCGAAGACACGACCAGACTTTGGACAACACAACACAACCATGTACAAGTGTAACTATTTTGTAACAATCCTTTTATAAACTCAGTGCACTTATCTGTTTTTTTTTTGTTTTGTTTTTAATAAACTAGATCATTGTAGTTAGGTTACTATAACTGAAAATATGTCTTGAACTTTTCTGACTTTTTGAGATCATGACGATGGTGCTGTCCCTCTAACATCGCTTAACCTACTTTCAAGAGTTAGATTTCACCTTTAACCCTTGCACACAAAAAAAAATTTGGGCTGCTTGTGTTTCATCCAAGGTGATAAACACAACAAAACCAACTACCCGAAGTCTAAGGTTGTGAAGCCAAATTTCCTCCGCCAATAAGACACCTTTCCTCCACCCCAACCCCTCTCAAGACCTTGATACATGTACCCCTTAACAATATTCTTCGTCTCACCTGTATTCTCAGTGGGCTCCTCGACCTCTTCCGTGTTGTTTTTAGCATCTATTGTAGGGAATTCTCCTTCTTGGTCGACTTCTCGGCCTTTTGAACAAATTGTAAATGCAAGGAAAGACAAAAACACGTGAGAAACCGGCGATATATTACGAGCGTAAAAAGTGATGAGCCAAGTCAACGGTAAACAGGGAAGAGACAAAAGAGTCAAAGACAACAGCTTCAAGAGACAAAAGAGCAAGATTCAGAGAAAAAAAAAGGATCTTCAATTTCTGCTTGCAAACTACGCAAAAGGTAACAACAACCAAAAAATGTATGGCTGAAAAGGCTTTCACTGCAGTTAACTGTCAAAGAGTTCAGAGTTTAGTTTAAGTCACTTTCTAGAGAATTATAATTATATTGCCCAGAGTAGAACTACATGAGAGTCCTACTCAGAAGCTTTAATGTGAATAGTATAAACAGCACCACCTGAAAGTATTGCTCTGTGCCTTTCATTTGAATGGTCATGCACGAGGATTTTATTCACGGACTTGAAAGTTAGAACCACCTTGTACAGCATAATAAACAGTACCACAAGAAAGTACCGCTCAATAGCTTTCCTTTGATTATGCCGTCACACCCTACGGTTTTATTCATGAACGTAAAAGTTAGAACCACCTTGTACAGCATAATAAGCAAGCCTACTTGAAAATACTGCCCTATACCTTTCATTTGAATAGTCACACACTAGGGTTTTATTCACAGATTGAAAAGTTAGAACCGTGTTGTACAGCATAATAAGCAAGCCCACTTGAAAATACTGCCCTATAGCTTTCATTTGAATGGTCACACACTAGGGTTTTATTTACAGATTGAAAAGTTAGGGTCACCTTGTACGGCATATTAAACAAAAAAAACATGAAAGTACTGCGTATTGGCATTCATTTGAGTGCTCACATTCTATAGCTTCACCCATGCATGCATGACTGATGTTGAAATCTGGGATCTTATTAAACTTGCATGAGTATTTGCTCTGAGAGGTCTGAGAGCGAAACGCCCGGCAATATTGAGTTATCAAAATTCAACTGTTAACTGCATAAAAACAATTTAGACAAAGGTCAGACTATCACAAATCGTTCACCTTGGTCTTGCTGTACATGAAATGTCACAGTCGCTTTACAGCCTTTTTTCTCCGTCTCAACAACGTAGATTCCAAAGTGCCTCCAGTCTACCGAACTAATCACAAGAATTTCTGATATTCTGTCCTTTGCTAGGGTTCGTTGAAATCCCATATCCGGGTCATCGGGAATTTCAGGAATCTCAAGTGCATCGTAAGTCCAGGTAGTTTTCAAGCCTTTTTCAGTCTCCACTGACAGGGAAATTTCATTGCCTGGCTGGGTGAAGACTTGTATAGGCGATTTGGCGATAAGATGCGGTTGTTCTGTAGAGCAAGGTTTAATTGTCAGCTAAATAAAGATTAAAATATTTCATAACATTGTCAAACTTAACCACAAGTATCAAAGTTGATGAAATGCGACTCGCATTCAGTTTACCCTCGAGTAAAGTCTATTGTGTTTCTGGAATTCGAAGGTCCAGCATGCTACATATTTTGTATTTATTTGTTTAGCCCACGGTATAACCAAAATGATAATAATATATAGAAAAAGAAATGCGCTTGCCTTTCACTTTGAATTGGCCCGTTGCGTTGGCAGTCCCTGAATAAGAAGAGCCCTGTACTCTGATCCAAGTGTCTCTTTTAATCTCCTTGATGGTTATTTTCTTTAAGTCAGCCGACAGTTCAAACACTGGGTCCTCGAGAGATATTTTTTTTGTAATTCTCTTCTCTGAAGCCCCATATTTCCATGTAATACTTTCTTCCAAGAGTTTGAAACCTCCAGACACTTGAACTTTCAAACTGCCTCGTTCCCCTTTGCAAAGTGGTAAAACACTGGGAATCACCGACAACTTCATTGGATCCCGCACGTCAAGTTTGAAATTCGCTTTGAAAGTGCTCTGCTGAATTTTCGGATTTCCTTCTTCGAAGGTGTACTGTACTTGGTATTTTCCACTGTAATCCTTTTTCACGTTTTTTATTTCTATTGTGCTTAATTTGTTTGGTGGAACGTTTGCGGTTAAAGTGAACGATTGAGCAAACCTAACCAATCGTGATACATCAGAGGTGATGCTAAGGCCACTGGCCTTGTGAATGCCAAATGCTCCAAATTTGATTATCTCGCTCTTTCGCCCGTTCACCAAGATTATCTCCACCGCTTCCACGTTGGACTCTTTGAGGTATGGTCGCCCAAACGAATTGAAAAACAAGAACCAAACCTGTCTTACAGTGCACTGTGGAATCCTGCACTCAACTAACTCCAGCCTGCTGTCGTCGTCGTCCTTTATAAGAGCCTCGTGAGACTTTTCACTAGCAACGAAGCAATGCGGTGTCTTTTTGTCCTTTCTTGGACGGCATAGATTTGCTTCCCATCCTTTACCAGACATGCACAATCGTGGCAAACCTTTCTCGTCCTCCTTGAGAGTC
>Ga0126339_10001031_pt1 | contig 17764 bp, 14 predicted proteins | sample OrbTmetagenome_2_FD_92532 | JGI IMG/M metagenome (GOLD analysis project Ga0126339, IMG submission 92532) | Coral microbial communities from Petempiche,Puerto Morelos, Mexico - Orbicella T R C metagenome | ecosystem: Host-associated > Invertebrates > Cnidaria > Coral | place: Petempiche,Puerto...
CTGCCTGTTCGACGCCTATGGCACGCTCTTCGACGTAACGGCCGCGGCACGGCGCATGGCCGACGACATCGGACCGGACTGGGAGCGCCTGGCGGAGGTCTGGCGTGTGCGGCAGGTCGAGTACACGTGGCTGCGTGGCCTCATGGACCAGTACGTGAGTTTCCGCACCGTCACCGCCGAGTCCCTGGACTTCGCCTTCGCCAGCCTGGGCATCGTGCCACGTCCGGGGTTGGCCGAGCGGTTGATGGACCTCTATATGACCCTTGATCCTTACCCCGAGGTCGCCGAAACCCTGGCCGCCCTGCGGGACAAGGGCATCGCCACCGCCATCCTGTCCAACGGCAGCCCCGACATGCTGGATGCCGCCGTCGCCAGCGCCGGCTTGACGACCCTGCTGGACGACGCGCTGTCGGTGGATACGGTGCGCCGGTTCAAGCCCGCGCCCGACACCTACGCCCTGGGATGCCGCCGCTTCGCCGCCGAGCCGCGTCACCTCGCCTTCGTCTCGTCGAACGGCTGGGACGTGGCTGGCGCGGCCACCTTCGGGTTCCAGACCCTGTGGGTGAACCGCCAGAACCGCCCGGTGGAACGCTTGCCCGGCCGGCCGATGGTGGAGCTTGAAACACTCGCCTCCCTGCCCGACCGCCTGTGCCCGGCGGCGGTGGACCGCCCATAGGCCGATCCTGTCGGGTGGTGCGGCACCGCCTCACCCCACCGTGATCGAAGCTCGAGCGTCCGATGGCGCGGCGGTGGGCCGTTCGATGGCCCGCAGGATCTCCGGCAAGCCGACCGAGCCGATCGGCTCCCGTCCATCTCCGTTGACGACCGGGCGGCGGCCGGAGGGGTCTTCTTGAAAGAAGGTCAGCGCCTCTTCCAAGGTGCTGGACAGCGGCAGCATCGGGCCACGCGCGCCATTGACCACGCCATCCATGACCGCTTTCACCCGCAGGACCCGGGCGCGGTTGATGTCGCGCACGAAGTCGGACACGTAGGAATCGGCGGGCTTGAGAACGATCTCGGGCGTGGTGCCCTCCTGGACCACCTGCCCGTCGCGCAGGATGGTGATGCGGTCGCCGAGGCGCAGCGCCTCGTCCAGATCGTGGGTAATGAACAGGATGGTCTTTTTCAGGTCCGCCTGCAGGCGCAGCAGCACGTCCTGCATGTCGGTGCGAATGAGCGGATCGAGCGCCGAGAAGGCCTCGTCCATCAGCAGGATATCGGCGTCGGTGGCCAGGGCCCGGGCCAGGCCCACGCGCTGCTGCATGCCCCCGGAGAGTTGCGCGGGAAAACGGTTCTCGAAGCCCGCCAGGCCGACCCGCTCCACCCAGCCCAGGGCGCGCGCCTCGGCCTCGGCGCGCGGCACCCCCTGCACCCGAAGCCCATAGGCCACGTTGCCCAGGACCGTGCGATGGGGATGCAAGGCGAAGCGCTGGAACACCATGCTGGCACGCCGGCGCCGGAAGGCGCGCAGGTCCCGCGCCGAGAAGGCCGTGATGTCGGTACCATCGACCAGAACACGCCCGGCGGTGGGCTCGATCAGGCGGTTGATGTGGCGGATCAGGGTGGACTTGCCACAGCCGGACAGCCCCATGACCACATGCACGTGGCCAGCCCGGACATCCATGGACACCGGCCCCAGGCCCAGGACATGGCCATGGCGTTCCAGCATGTCGGCCTTGCCCAGGCCATCCCGGACCAGGGGCATCATGGCGGCCGGGCGGGGCCCGAAGACCTTGATCAAGTCGCGCACGGCGATCTTGACGCCGTTAGCGTTGGTCTCGCCCTCAGGGCTGCTCATGCCGGAACCTTTGCAGACGGCGGCCGTAGGCCTGGGTCACCCGATCGAACAGGATGGCCAGCATCACCACCGCCAAGCCATTCAGAAGCCCCATGGCGAAGTACTGATTGGTGACGGCGCGCAACACGGGTTGCCCCAGTCCCTTCACCCCGATCATGGAGGCCACCACCACCATGGCCAGGGCCATCATGATGGTCTGATTGACCCCCGCCATGATGTTGGGCATGGCCAGCGGAATTTGCACCCCCCACAGCCGTTGCCAGGGGCTGGCGCCGAAGGCGTCGGTGGCCTCCAGCACCTCCTTGTCCACCAGGCGGATCCCCAGGTCGGTGAGGCGGATGACGGGCGGGATGGCGTAGATCACCACCGCCAGCAGCCCCGGCACCTTGCCCAGGCCCAGCAGCATGACCACGGGGATCAGGTAGACGAAGCTGGGCATGGTTTGCATGACATCCAGCACCGGCACCACGGCGGCCTTGAGGCGGTCGGAGCGGGACAGCAGGATGCCGATGGGAATGCCCACGACCACGGCGATCAGGGTGCAGACCGAGATCATGGCCATGGTGCGCATGGTGTCGTCCCACATGCCCAGATAGCCGATGGCCAGGAACGACGCGGTCACCAGCGCCACCAGGCGCCACCCCCGGCTGGCGACCCAGGCCAGCAGGGCCACGACCAGGATCACCAGCCACCAGGGTGCGCCGAGCAAGAGCTGCTCGAACCACACCATGAAGCGCAACAACGGGGTGAAGGCATCCTCGATCGCGGCGCCATAAGCGCGCGTGAAGGCCCGATAGGCCTCGTCGATGGCACGATTGACCGCGCGCAGAGAGTCCGGGTCCATGGCCGGGAACTCGGCCGACCAGTTGGTGTCCGCCATGGTCCGGGTGCTCCCCATCACCGTGAAAGCCCCGGGTGGCACGGGGCGGATGAGTCACGCGCACCCGCCGCCGATGACCACCCCGGCTGACCCTACCTACAGAGCGGCCTTGACCTTTTCGACCACCTCGCCCGGCACCCACGCGGTCCACAGCTCCGGATAGACCTCCAGGAAATGCAGGGCCGCATCCTCGGCGGTGGCCTGATTGTCCTCCTGCCAGGCCAGCACCGCGTTGATCACGTCACTGGGAATGGACACGCTGGAGACGAAGCCATAGGCCTCCGGTGCGTCCTCGGCGAAACGTGTCGTGACGACGGTCAGGATGTCCGAGGCCGGGTACATGTTGGGCTTGGGATCGTCGCAGTCGGCGCTGGTGACACAGTCCCAGGTCTCCGGGTCATGCGTCATGCCGCCCACCATGACCATGTCGTACTTGCCGAGCACAGCCGTCGGCGAGAAGTAGTAGGCGAAGACCGGCTCCTCGCGCTCGTAGGCCTTGGCGATCGCGCCCGCCAGTCCGGGTCCCGAACCGGGATCGAACATCGTGAAGCCGGCCTCGTCCAGGCCGTAAGCCTCGAACAGGTTTTCGTTGACGATCTGGCATTGCCAGCCGGACGGACAGTTGTAGAAGCGCCCCTTGCCCGGCTCCTCGGGGTCGGGGAACAAACCCGCACTGGTCTTGATGCCCTCGATGGAGGCCAGGTCCGGGTGGGCCTCCACCATATAGGCGGGCACAAACCAGCCTTCCTGCCCACCGTCCGACAGGGTCTTGGCGGCGATCACCAGGCGCCCCTCGGCCTCGGCCTGGGCAAGCACTTCCTTGGCGGCGTTGGGCCAGATTTCGGGGGCGAGGTCCGGCTCGCCCTTCTCCGTCATCGAGGTGATGGTCGGCACCGTGTCCCCGGGCACCAACTCGGCGTCGCAGCCGTATCCCTCGCGGAGGATGATCGCCTCCATGTGGGCCAGCATGGCCGCCGAGTTCCAGGACATCTCGGCGATGGTGACGCGCCCGCAAGCGTCGTCGGCCGCCAGGGCCGCCGAGGGTGCTGTCAGTGCGGCCAGCGCCACGGTCACCGCGCTTGCGGTGCCGACGATCAGCGTTTTCATGATGGACGGTCCCTGTTCCGGTGGATCGTGTCGGGTGGAGCGGCCGAGGGGCACGCGGGAGGTCCACGGGAGCACGAGCCGGCGTCGTCCGACCTGGCGAAGCGAATGACGACGGGGCGGTCCGCGCGGCGGTTGGCACCGCTCGACGGCTTCGCCAGGGTAACGGTGCCGGTCGCCCGATGCCAAGCCCTTCCGCGTTCGCTCCGGCGCGCCGAGCGGTCAACCCACCGGCAGGTCGAAGTCGAGAATCGTCATGTGGAAGGCGTAGGAGACCTCGCCATCCTCCTCGTCACGGTACAGCACACCGATGAACTCGCCGCCGCACCATACCTCAACAGGGTCGTTGGGCTTGCGCGGTACCTTCACGGTGATGGTGTCGTTGCCGAAGGTCCGGCGGAGATAGCTTTCGACCTTGGCGAATTCGGTCCGGGTCACGCCGTGCTCCCGTTCATGGTGCGTGGATGGAAAACCGGGGCCCACCCCTCGCGGACCGGCCGGACGCCGGTTCCACCATGGATGCGCGGCCCGGTCAATGGCCGAGGCCAGACAGCACCGGACCAACGCGAACGGGGGACACGATCATCGCGCCCCCCTTGCCGATCCCAGATCGTTGGCCGCGCGACCATGATGCCCTGATCCAAACAAAAAAGACGCGGTTTGCACTGCCTTTTTTGTCTGGATCGAAAGTGCATCAAATTCAAAATGTTGTGCGACACCCCATGCCGTCAAGGGGCACACCCTTGACGGCGTTGCGGCATTAGCTGGCCTTGGCGGTGGCCGCTGTGCTTGCCGTGGCGGCGCGACTCCCCTGGATGGCGCCCCGCCCGCTCAGCAGACCACGAGCCACCACCTGCGCCTGGATTTCCGCCGCACCTTCGAAGATGTTCAGAATGCGCGCGTCACACAGGATCCGGCTGATGGGGTACTCCAGAGCGTACCCATTGCCGCCGTGAATCTGCAACGCGTTGTCGGCGTTCGACCAAGCCACCCGCGCCGCCAGCAGTTTGGCCATGCCGGCTTCGATATCGCAACGCTGGTCGCTGTCCTTCTCGCGCGCCGACATGTAGGTGATCTGCCGGGCAACCATGGTCTCCACCACCATCCAGGCCAGCTTGCCGTGGACGCGTGGGAAGGCATAGAGGGGCTTGCCGAACTGAACGCGCTCCTGGGCGTACTTGAGCCCTTCCTCCAAGGCGCACTGAGCCACGCCGACGGCGCGGGCGGCGGTCTGGATGCGCGCCGATTCGAAGGTCTCCATGAGCTGCTTGAAGCCCTGGCCCTCGACACCGCCAAGCAGCGCATCCTTGGGCATGCGGAAGCCATCGAACGACAGTTCGTACTCCTTCATGCCGCGATAACCCAGCACCTCGATCTCGCCGCCGTCCATGCCCTCGGCGGGGAACGGCGCCGCGTCGGTGCCGCGTGGCTTGGGCGCCAGGAACATGGACAGCCCCTTGTAGCCGGGCTGGTCCGGGTTGGTGCGGGCCATCAGCGTCATCAGGTCGGTGCGCGCCGCGTGGGTGATCCAGGTCTTGTTGCCGGTCACCACCCAGTCGTCGCCCTCCAGCGCCGCGCGAGTCCGCACCGAACCCAGGTCCGAGCCGGTGTTGGGCTCGGTGAACACAGCGGTGGGCAGGATCTCGCCTGAGGAGATCTTGGGCAGGTAGTGCTGCTTCTGCGCTTCGGTGCCGCCGAGGCGAATCAACTCCGCCGCGATCTCCGAGCGCGTGCCCAGAGAGCCGACGCCGATGTAGCCGCGCGACAGTTCCTCGGTCACCACGCACATGGCCATCTTGCCCATGCCATGGCCACCATATTCTTCCGGCACCGTCAGGCCGAACACCCCCATCTCGGCCATCTGGTCGACGACCTCCATGGGGATCAGGTCATCCTTCTCATGCCAGCCATGCGCGTGCGGCTGAACCTGTTCGTCAACGAAACGACGGAACTGATCGCGAACAAGATCGAGGGTCTCATCGTCCAGGCCCATGGTACCGAAGTTGCCATCGGCGACCAACTCAGCGATACGCGCCTTACAGGCGGCGGTGAAGCCGTGTTCGCGCAGCAGCGTGGTGTACGGGGTCTGCAGGGCTTGGCGCTCGCGCACCTCGATGCCGAAGTCGGCCAGACGCACGAATTCGCCCTGGCTCATGGGCATGCCGCCAAAGATCTGGTGCAGGTACTCGGAGAACGCGGCCTGCAGCATCAATTGCTCCAGTTCCCCGAGCTTACCGGCGGAGTCCAGGCGGCGGGCCCAGGCCAGCATCTCCCCCAAGGCCGTGACGTAGGTGGCGAACCAGGCGAAGCCATGGGTGGCGTGCTGTTCGCGCTCCATGACCGCCGCGTCGAGCTTGCCGTCCTCGGTGCTGACGTTCTTGGCGAGATGATCGCGGATCGCGCCCAGAACCTGGCGGGCGGTCTCATGCGAGCGTTCGCAGGTGTACAGTAGGTCTTGAATGATCAAGGTCGCGGCCATGATGTTCCCCTGATACCGGCTGGCCTTGATCCTGACTCATCAGGATCAAGGCCATACACCGCCCCGGACGCCCTTCGGGCGTCCGACGTTTAATGTTGGTGCCGCGAAGCGGCACCGGCGGCGCCGACGCGGTCGCGTCGGCCGACCGACAAAGGAAGTCACGTCTTTGTCGGTCGGTATGAAACGTCGATCCCAGGCCGCGCCGGCCCGGGTCCTTGGGCTTGAAACGGCGACGACGGGGTGGTTCGGCCGATCACGCCACGGTGATCGCCGCCGAACCGCCACCCGCCCGCGTTCGTCAGCCGTCCAGGCATTCCTCGACGGTGCGACGGCCCGGCTTCACCGCCTGGACCATCACCGCCATGTTGCCCGGCTTGTGTTCGTTGTTCATCATCTTGGTGTGCGCCTGCGGAATCTGATCCCAGGAGAACACCTCGGACATGCAGGGATCCAGACGCCGCTCAATCACCAACTGGTTGGCCTGGGAGGCTTGAAGCAGGTTGGCGAAGTGGCTGCCCTGAATGCGCTTCTGCCGCATCCACACGAATCGCGCATCGAAGGTGATGTTGAAACCCGTGGTGCCGGCGCAGAACACCACCATGCCGCCGCGCTTGACCACCAGGCAGGACACCGGGAAGGTGGCCTCGCCCGGATGCTCGAAGACGAAATCGACGTCGTTGCCCTTGCCGGTGATGTCCCAGATGGCGCGCCCGAACTTATAGGACTCCTTCATGTAGGCCTTGAACTCCGGCCCATTGACGTCCGGCAGCCGGCCCCAGCACTTGAAGTCCTTGCGGTTGATGACGCCCTTGGCGCCCAGCGACATGACGAAGTCGCGCTTGCTCTCGTCGGAGATGACCCCGATGGCGTTGGCCCCGGACACGGCGCACAACTGCACGGCCATCGCGCCCAATCCGCCCGAGGCACCCCAGACCAGCACGTTGTGACCGGGCCGCAGCACATGCGGACGGTGGCCGAACAGCATGCGATAGGCGGTGGCCAGGGTCAGGGTGTAGCAGGCGCTTTCTTCCCAGGTCAGGTGCTTGGGTCGCTCAATGAGCTGCTGCGCCTGCACATTGGTGAACTGGGCGAAGGAACCGTCCGGTGTCTCGTACCCCCAGATGCGCTGGGTGGACGAGAACATCGGATCACCGCCATTGCACTCTTCGTCGTCGCCGTCATCCTGATTGCAGTGGATGACCACCTCGTCACCCACCTTCCAGCGTTTCACCTGCGAGCCGACAGCCCACACGATGCCCGAGGCATCGGAACCGGCGATGTGGAAGTCGGCCTTGTGAACGTCGAACGGCGTAACCGGTTCGCCGAGCGAGGCCCAGATGCCGTTGTAGTTGACGCCAGCGGCCATGACCATCACCAGAACCTCGTGGGATTCCAGGTGCGGCACGTCCACCACCTCGACCTGCATGGCGCTTTCCGGCGGACCATGGCGCTCGCGGCGGATGGCCCAGGCATACATCTGCTTGGGAACATGGCCCAGGGGCGGAATCTCGCCCAGTTCGTAGAGGTCCTTCTTAACCTGGCCTGGACGCAGGTCCACGACCTCGGCGACAGCGTTGCTCATCCCTCGACACTCCCTGTTCATGGCCCAGCCCGACTGCGTCCCGCCCGTCATGGGGCGGACTTTTGGGGACGGGCGATCCCGCATGGGACCGGCGCCCGTTGTGCGCCTGCGATAGAGTCAGGCTATACCCACTTCGGGCTTCCATCGCAATGCACAAAGTGATAGTTAATTTCGCATCATACCCATGGCAAGAAACAATAATTCTTTTGCTGCCTAACCATAGATGCGAACGTGCGCAGGTCGTTCGCGCATGACGGGAGGGACCGATGAGTGCCACACCTCGAACCAGTGCCGCCCCTGCTGCACCGCAGCGAGACAAGCCCTGGCTGTTTCGCACCTACTCGGGTCACTCCTCGGCCAAGGCGTCCAACGCCTTGTACCGAACCAACCTGGCGCGCGGCCAAACCGGCCTGTCGGTCGCCTTCGACCTGCCGACACAGACGGGCTACGATTCCGATCATGTGTTGTCGCGCGGCGAGGTCGGCAAGGTGGGCGTGCCCATCAGTCACCTGGGCGACATGATGACGTTGTTCGATCAGATCCCTTTGGAGAAGATGAACACGTCCATGACCATCAACGCCCCGGCGCCCTGGTTGCTGTCGCTGTACATCGCGACCGCCGAGCGACAAGGGGCGGCGCGGTCGACCCTTCAGGGCACGGTGCAGAACGACCTGATCAAGGAGTATCTGTCGCGCGGCACCTATATCTTCCCGCCCGACCCCTCGATGCGCCTGATCAACGACGTGGTGGCCTTCACCTACCGCGAGGTTCCCAAGTGGAACCCCATCAACATCTGCTCCTATCACCTGCAAGAAGCCGGCGCGACGCCCGAGCAGGAGTTGGCCTTCGCCCTTGCCACGGCCCAGGCGGTGCTGGACACGGTGCGCGACTCGGGGCAGGTGCCGCCCGAGGATTTCCCCGTCGTGGTGGGACGCATCAGCTTCTTCCTCAACGCCGGCATCCGCTTCGTCACCGAACTGTGCAAGGTGCGCGCCTTCACCGAACTGTGGGACGAGATCTGCCGGACGCGCTATGGCGTCGAGAACGAGAAGTATCGCCGCTTCCGGTATGGTGTTCAGGTCAACAGCCTGGGCCTGACCGAGCAGCAGCCGGAAAACAACGTCTATCGCATCCTTCTGGAGATGCTGGCGGTGGTGCTGTCCAAGAACGCCCGCGCCCGCGCCGTGCAGTTGCCCGCCTGGAACGAGGCCCTGGGTCTGCCGCGTCCCTGGGATCAGCAGTGGTCGCTGCGGCTGCAGCAGATCGTGGCCTATGAGACCGACCTCTTGGAGTTCGGCGACATCTTCGACGGATCGGTGGAGATCACCAACCGGGTCGAGGCGCTGAAGGACGAGGCCCGTGAGGAACTGGCGCGTATCGAGGCCATGGGCGGCGCCGTTGCGGCGGTGGAATCCAGCTACATGAAGCAGAAGCTGGTGGAATCCAACACGCGGCGCCTGTCCTCGATCGAGGCCGGCGAGATGGTCGTGGTGGGCGTCAACAAGTTCACCGAGGCAGCCCCCAGCCCGCTATCCAGCGGCGACGGCGCCATCATGGTTGTGGATGCGGCCGTCGAACAGGCGCAGATCGATTCGCTCCATGCCTGGCGGGCCGAGCGCGACGACGCCAAGGTCTCGGCCACCCTCGCCGACCTGGCGGCCGCCGCGCGCGAGGGCCGCAACATCATGGAACCCTCCATCGCCTGCGCCCATGCCGGGGTCACCACGGGAGAGTGGGGGCAGACGTTGCGCGACATCTTCGGCGAGTACCGCGCCCCCACCGGCGTTGCCCGCTCCGTGGGCACGACCACCACCGGTGAGCGCATGACGGCGGTGCGATCGCGGGTGGATTCGGTGTCCGACCGCCTCGGGCGGCGCATCAAGATCCTGGTGGGCAAGCCCGGCCTGGATGGCCACTCCAACGGCGCGGAGCAGATCGCCGTGCGCGCCCGTGATGCCGGGATGGAAGTGGTCTACGAGGGCATCCGCCTGACGCCCGCGCAGATCGTCAATGCCGCCCTGGAAGAGGGCGTCCACGTGGTGGGGTTGTCGATCCTGTCCGGGTCGCACATCTCGCTGGTGACCGACGTCATGGACCGCATGCGTGGCGCCGGCCTGAGCGATGTCCCGGTGGTGGTCGGCGGCATCATCCCCGTCGAAGACGAACGCACCTTGCTGGCCGCCGGCGTGGTCCGCGTCTACACACCCAAGGACTATGATCTGACCGTCATCATGGAAGATATCGTGTCGATCATTGATCCCGACCATCAGCGCGCGGCCTGAACCAGGCCGCACCGCCCGATCGACATCGCGCCCGATCCGCCGACGGTGGCGGATCGGGCGTTTTCGTTGGCCCCCTCACGGTTGGGTCAGTCGGGCGCGAACACAACCGTTCCACGGTAGCCGTCCGCCGCGATGGAGCCACACAAATCCAGCCACTCGCAGTCCACGCAGGCCGCATGCCCCTGGCCCTCGGCGTAGGCCGCCCGCAGTCGGCCGACCCGCCCCGCATCGAGAGACAGGCTCTCGCCCGGCACAATCGGGCGACCCAGCAGGTCCCCGACCGCCCGGGCAGCGATCCGGTCGCGGTCCGTCACGCTGTCCCGGAAACAGTGCGCCTCCCCGTCGTCGAGCAACGGCGCACAGATATCGTCCGGCCCCTCGACAATCCGCACCGCCTCGCCGCCCTCGATCCGTCGCGCGACGGCGTCGAGATTGGCCGTGAACGTCGGGCTATAACCCTTCCCGGCATAGGTCAGCAGGCACAGAAGGTGATGGGGCCGCACCCGGACCGTCACGACCCGGACCGCCCGGTATCGCGGACGAGAAGCCGGAGCGTGACCGCGCCCAGCGCCGATTTCAGGACGGCCCCGACCAGGAACGGCACCACGCCCGCCATGATCGCCTTCTCCACCCCGATCAATACGGAAAGCCAGGCCGCCCCCAGACCCAGGCAGACGACATGGCTCAGCAGCATGCCCAGGAAGGCGAGCCACACCCGCCGTCCGGTCCAGCCGCGCTCGGCCAGCCATCCCATCAGGGCGGCCGCCACGGGGAACGCGAACAAGTAACCGGCGGTGGGACCGGAGAAATAAGGCAGACCGCCGGCGCCGCCGGCCAGAACGGGCATACCCAGCGCGCCCTGCGCCAACCAGACCAGGATGGTGACGGTGCCAAGCCGCCAGCCATAGAGCGCCCCCACCAGCATGACCGCGAAGGTCTGCATGGTCACCGGCACTGGGATCATGGGCACTTCGATGTAAGACGACAGCGTCAGGAGCAGGCTTCCCAGCACGACGGCGCCGATCCGCCAAGCCAGCGGCCTCGTCTGCCGGTCCGGACCGCCGCGAGCGGCAAGGATGTTTGTAAAGATTGTGCCCGCCATTATTGTGCTCCTTTGTTGTGTTGACGATAGTCAATCCTGGCTCCGCCCCTGGACACGCTAGTATTCAGGACGAAGAACGCGGTACGCCCGTCTATCCTAGAAATTGCGCCCCATTCAGCAACCATACTGGCGCGTCCAGGCAGCGTAAACCACCGCGCCTGTGGCCGGAGGTATCACGGAAGAGAGGGGAGAGACGCTCCCAGACATCTTCGTCTCCCCCAAAGGCGGTGCCCGGTCCGTCGGCGCATCCAGCCGGCGGGCGGCGAGAGCGGTCGTCGATTGAGGTCGCCGCGTACCAGGAACCGCGCCGACCAATGGGTTGGATCATGTCCGCCCTGTGTCGTAAAGGTGAGGCCCTCACGCCCACGGGACAGCTCCCACACGGATCAGGCTCCGGGAGCCGGTCGCCCCTGTGCTTGCCAATGGCGATGCGGATGCGTCATCATCCGCGCGATGGCCGTGCAATCACGCGCCCAGGTGAATGCGGAAGAGCCTCCACGATGCTGCGTTTCCCACATTGACGTGTGGGAAACCGTCGTTCTAGACTTTTCTCCACTTTGTCCGGGATGGCAGTCTACAGCATCAGGTTGCTCAAGTTTTTCCCAACACAGGGGGTTCCAGCAGTGAACAAAAATGATCTCGTCGCCGCTGTCGCCGACAGCGCCGGGCTCTCTAAGGCCGACGCCACAAAGGCCGTGGACAGCGTTTTCGACACGATCACAGATGCCCTCAAACAGGGCGATGAAATCCGCCTTGTCGGGTTCGGAACCTTCGCCGTGACCGAGCGAGCCGAAAGTGAAGGCCGCAATCCTCGCACTGGCGAAAAGATCACCATTCCGGCCTCTCGCCAGCCGAAGTTCAAGCCGGGCAAGGGACTGAAGGATGCCTTGAACTGATACCCCAACGCGGTGCCCTCCCTTATTGCGGTGCTCCATCCTATTGTTGATCGGGGCGCGAAACCCGACATCCGCGGGCACTCCAGCGGGGGACGAAGGTCCAGACGGCCCGCGCGAAGAGGGGCGCCTCGTTCGATGGGTTGGCGTTGTCTTTGGCGGGCATGGCCAGAGGGGGGAACATGGGGATCCGCCACCGTGGTGCACGGCGGTGTCTGCGAGCCCCGAACCTCCCTCCACCCCTACCCCCATCTTGCTGGATATCAAGTCTTCCTGGATTTAAGGTCTTCACGGACACCAAGACATGGTGCCGAACCGGAATCGATCGTTGGACACCAGGAGTCAGCGGACACCAAAAGGTATCGGATACCAAGAGTTATCGAATATCAAGACAGGGGCGATTAGCTCAGTTGGAAGAGCATCTCGTTTACACCGAGAGGGTCGGCGGTTCGAGCCCGTCATCGCCCACCAAATGAAATCAACGAGTTGGGAGCCTTCCCCGACATCCGTTTATGCCTACCCTGTTGGCGCGTATCGGGGACAATGGCCTTTATCCTGACAAGTCAGGATAAAGGCCGGCGGGTACAACGCACCGATCCAGACAAGAGATGCGGGCCGCATGCATTTGTCTGGATCGAGAGAGCGCGCTCAACTCTAAACATTATATAGAGACCCTAGAGTATTCCGAGATCAAGTTGGGTCGCGATACGGGCCAACTTGATCTCGAAGATACTCAAAACCTATAGAATGAGAGTGAAGTCGGGTCAGCTTGACCCAAGCTGATCCCGCTTCACTCTAGAGCTATCAAAGATAGCGTGCGATAATGGCCCGCAAGTTTATCCGTGCCTTGAGCCGGCTGGCCAGCAAGTACATACCGCTGAACTTGCGCTGCATGAACAGCGTGTCCATCGGTGGGATGTGCCAGAAGTCACGGTCGGCGCCCAGCGCCATCCCCACGTCGCGCATCCGTATCGCCAGGTCGTTGTTGGCGAAGTCGAAGGGCCCGGAATGTTTCAGCGGTTCCATCGACATCTCGAACATGTCGACCATGAGCTGCTGATGATGCGTCGCCGTTCCTTCCGAGAAGAAGCCGATGTCGAGAATCGCCTGCCGAACCGCCTGCCGGTCGCCGTCCAGACCCGCCTTCATCAGGCGGCGGAACTGGTCGGCCATCTCCGGGCGAAACTCCCGCGAGGCCCCGAAGTCCAACAGCACCACCCGGCCCGTCTCCGGCTGGTAGCGGTAATTCGCGAAGTTCGGGTCGGTCTGCATCATGCGGAAGTCGAAGAACTCGCGGAACACCAAGCCGATCAGCAGCGTCATCACGCGGTTGCGCGTCTCCTGCGGCGCACCGGTCAGGGTCTCGATGTTCACGCCCTCGACATAGTCCATGGCCAGCACGTTTCGCGTGGTCAAGTCCGCGTGCAGCGCGGGCACCACGAAGTCCTGGGCTTCGGCCAGCAACCCGGCAAAGCGCGTGAGATAGTCGCCTTCGCGTTCGTAATCGGCCTCTTCATGCAGTTGGCGCTTGGCCTCCTCCAGCATCGGCGCGATATCCAGCGCCTTGGGCATGACCCCGGACATCCGCATCAGGGCGGCGACGTTGTTCACGTCGCTGTCGATGCTGCGCCGTACGCCCGGATACTGCACCTTGATCGCCAAATCGCGCCCGTTCGCGGTCTGTGCCCGGTGCACCTGACCGATCGAGGCCGCGGCGATGGGCCGCACATCGAACTTGGCGAACCGCTTGTGCCAGCCCTCGCCCCAGTTGCTGTTCAGCACTGTCTTGAGCTGTCCGCCGGGCATGTAGTGGGCATCGGCCCGAAGACGGGCCATGATGTCGGCCAACTCGGGCGGCAACATATCGCCCGCGTCCATTGAGATGAGCTGGCCGACTTTCATCGCCGCACCCCGCATATGGGCCAACTGGTCGGCCACCTTGCGGGCATTGGCCGGCGTCAGCAGCAGGTCGCTGGCCCGGGGGCGCTTGCCCTGGGCCACCTGACGCGCGCCATGGAGCGCCATGGTGCCGGCGATGTTGGAGGCAAGGCCGCCGAAACGGGCAAGGCGAGTCAAGCGGCCGCTCGGCACCGCCAGAGCGCGGGACTCGGATTTGGGATCGGTCATGGGGGTATCCATTGAAGGGAAGCTCGTGGCGGAGCCTAGGCACGCGTGGACGCCGGAGGCTGTAACTTAGTCACAGAAGACGCCAATGCGGGCGTCCGTCACACGATCCCGCCCCGGTTCCACGGGGCGTCCGCGCCGCGCAGTATGATGGCCACCGGGCAGTCGGGCCGATGCGCCCCCGGCAGGGCACCGATGCTCATGAGGAACTCGTTGACCACCTCGGGTCCGGTGAAGGCAAAGGTGGCCCGGAACAGCTTGACCCAGGCATCCAGGTCCCGGGGATGGTGGGCCGTGATCCAACCGGCGAAGCCGCCATGGCTCTCGCGCAGGCTCTTCACCGTGGCCGCGTTGCGGATCACCGCGTCGATTTTTCGGCGGTTGCGGATAATCCCCGCATCGGCCAGCAGACGTGCCCGATCCGCGTCGTCGAAGGCGGCCACCTGGTCCACCACGAATCCGGCGAACGCCGCGTTCAAGGCGGGGCGTTTCTTCAAGATCAGCAGCCACGACAACCCTGCCTGGAAGATCTCCAGGCACAGGCGTTCGAACAGAACGGTCTCGTCCGTGACCGGAACGCCGTATTCGGTGTCGTGATAGGGGCCGTGCAGGGGATGGCCGGGTGCGACATCACAGTACCAGTTCACGCCCGCCTCCCCTGCCCCGGCTCTCCTGCCCCGGTCTGGGCCTATGACCTAAGCTTGCTCCAGTTCCACCAGCGTTCCCGTGAAGTCCTTGGGATGCAGGAACAGCACCGGCTTGCCATGGGCGCCGATCTTGGGTTCGCCATTGCCAAGCACGCGCTTGCCCTCGGCCTTCATGGCATCGCGCGCGGCCAGGATGTCCTCCACCTCGTAGCAGATATGGTGGATGCCGCCCGCCGGGTTCTTGTCCAGAAAGGCCTGGATCGGCGACTTCTCTCCCAAGGGATGGAGCAACTCGATCTTGGTGTTCGGCAATTCGATGAACACCACGGTGACACCGTGCTCGGGTTGCGGCAACGGGTCCGAGACCTTGGCGCCCAGGGTGCCACGGTAGTCAGCCGCGGCGGCCTCCAGGTCGGGGACCGCGATGGCCACATGATTCAGACGTCCAATCATCGTCCGGGTCCTTTCCTTGCCTGTTCCGTCCCTGTGTCTCGATAACGATGAGCGTGGGAGCGGGACTCAGCCCACGCGCACCAGATGGATATCGGTCAGCGGCCGCCGGTTCTGGCTGCCTCGGAAGAAGCGACCGACGGCACGACGAGCCTCTTCCCGCACCGTCTCATCGTCGTCCAGGGCGCGACGGTCCAGACGGTCCACAACACCCCGGATCACATCGATCAAGCTGTCCAGGTCATCGCCATCCTCGTCCGGATCCAGCAGCCCTCGCGCGCTCACCACCGGGTCGGCCACCAGCCCGCCCTTGCCGTTCAGCACCAGGGTAACGGCCGCCGCCCCATTGGTCATCATGCGCCGTCGATCGCGCAGCATGGGACTGCCCATGGGCACGAGGCGGTCGCCATCCAGGGCCAGCAGACCGGTGTCCGCCTGATCGACCACCTTGGGCGCATCCCCGTCCAGCCGCAGGATGTCACCGTCCTCGATGACAACCACATGCTCGACCCCGCAAGCCCGGGCGACGCGGGCATGCTCCATCAAATGCAACGCCTCGCCATGCACCGGCACCGCCACGCGCGGCCGCACCAGGCGATACATCTCCTCCACCTCGTCGCGGGCCGGGTGGCCGGAGACATGCACCGGCGCATCACGGGCGGTGATGATCTCCACGCCATTGCGCACCAACCGGTTCTGCATGGCCAGAATGGCGCGCTCGTTGCCGGGGATGATACGGGACGAGAAGATCACCGTATCGCCCTTGCCCAGGGTCACCGAGCGGTGAGCGCCGCTGGCGATCCGTGGCAGGGCGGCCCGCGGTTCGCCCTGGCTGCCGGTGGCGACGTACAGCACCTTGTCGGACGGCAAGGCGGCGGCCGCCTCGTCGTCGAGGAAGGACGGCAGATCCGACAGATAGCCGCAACTCCGCGCCGTGGCATTCATGCGCCAGAGCGAGCGTCCGATCAGGGCCACGTGGCGGCCGTTTTCATGAGCCGCCACCGCGACGCTTTCCAGCCGCGCCACATTGGACGCGAAGCAGGCCACTGTCACCTTTCCGGTGGTGTTGCGGCCGACAACCTCGATCAGCGCCCGCCGCACATCGGCCTCGGACCCCGAGTGACCCTTGGTGAAAATGTTGGTGCTGTCACCGATCATGGCCAGCACCCCCTCGTCACCCAGGCGTCGCAATGCCTCGGTATCGGCCGTGCCGCCGATCAGCGGATCGGGGTCGAACTTCCAGTCGGCGGTGTGCAGGACGGTCCCGGCCGGGGTCCGGATGGCCAGGGCGTTGGGTTCGGGGATCGAGTGCGTGGTGCCGATCATCTCCACGTCGAAGGAGCCGACCTGGACTCGGGACCCGAGCGGGACCTCGTGCAGCGGCACGTCATTCAGCAAGCCCTCTTCCTGCAACTTGACGCGCAGGAAGGCGGCGGCGAAGGGCGAGGCGTAGATCGGCTTGCGCAGCCAGGGCCAGAGATAGGTGACGGCCCCAAGATGGTCTTCGTGAGCGTGCGTGATGACGATGCCGTCCAGGGCCTCCAGTCTTTGTTCGACAAAGCTGGGGTCCGGCATCAGGACATCGATACCCGGAGTCGTCTCGTTGCCGAAGGTGATGCCGAGATCCACCATCAGCCATCGCCCCTGACACCCGTACAGGTTCAGGTTCATGCCGATTTCGCCGGTTCCACCAAGGGGCACGAAGACAACGCCATCCGGCACGCTTGTGCCGGGCGCATGGGTCATGGAACTTCCTTTCCGTGTTTCTCGGGCGTCAGGGATCCTGAAGGTTCAGGGGTGCTCTCGCTGGGCCGCATTGCGGCGATAAATCTGTAGCAGACCCCGCAGGGTCAGATCGCTGTCCAGATGATGTATGACGTCCGTGGCCTCGGTAAAGAGGGATGCGAGCCCTCCGGTGGCCACGACGGTCATGGCTGACCCGAATTCCTGTTGGATCCGCTCGGTCAGGCCCTCGATCATGGCCACGTAGCCCAGGTAGATGCCGGAGCGCATGGCCGAAACGGTCCCCTTGCCGATCACCGATTTGGGTCGGCCGATGGCCACCCGGGGCAACTGGGCCGCCGCCATATGCAGGGCCTCCAGCGACAGATTGACCCCCGGGGAGATCACGCCACCGCAGTAGTTGCCGTTCTCGTCCACCACGTCGAAGGTGGTGGCGGTGCCGAAGTCGATGACGATGAGCGGCCCCTTATAGGTCGCGTGCGCGGCCACCGTGTTGACTAGGCGGTCGGCGCCCACCTCCTCCGGCCGATCCACGAGGACCTCGAGGCCCAGGTCCACAACGGGATCACCCACCACCAACGGAGGCGCGCTGAAGTAGGTGTGGCACATGAGGCGCAGGTCGTAGACGGCCGCCGGCACGACCGAGGCAATGATGGAGACCGTGATGGACTCGGGCCGCA
>Ga0126339_10001032_pt1 | contig 17763 bp, 13 predicted proteins | sample OrbTmetagenome_2_FD_92532 | JGI IMG/M metagenome (GOLD analysis project Ga0126339, IMG submission 92532) | Coral microbial communities from Petempiche,Puerto Morelos, Mexico - Orbicella T R C metagenome | ecosystem: Host-associated > Invertebrates > Cnidaria > Coral | place: Petempiche,Puerto...
GTTTTTTTAATTTGATGTGTATGATTTACTATAGACGCCGGCTGGGTGTCGGTTCGTGCGGCCGCGCCGCGAGGAGGGTGGGGGGGGGGGGGGGGGGGGGGGAAGGGAATGGCGTTTCTATGACTGTCATCCTTAATGGCAAAGATGAGCCTAAGCTTGATCTACTCTGTCCCATTCAGCATGAAACTTCTTGAGCCTGAATCATACCGAACGTGGGAGCAATTTGGGAAAGGTGAATAGATAAGGGAAAGATATGAAAATCATCTAATCATGGAAATTATCTCACGCTCCTTTTCAGGTTATTCACTTCTCAAAGAAGTATAAATTCCTTTACATGAGTCTACAAGAAGTCGATGAAATGTAAGTGGAAAATTGTTAATGGAAATTAAGCAACTTACTATGACACTTAAACCACTTCCAATCCACGTGTGCCTTGCCGAAATAGGATTTTCTACAATCGATGCGACCACTAGTTTTAGGACGAAACCTAATTGTGCGTCACGTTTGAGATTGCAACTTTATGTTTAATCTGTCAGCATGTATAAACAATTGTATCGTACTCTCTTGATACCTTTTTATTTTTGGGCAACTTGTTTCTCAAAAAAATGACGCGATAAGTTTGCGCAAAACTTTGACTTCCCTCAGGTGTGGTTATAGTGTACTGTGTGCGTTGTAATTGTCATATATGATAAGCTGAAAATTCAAATAACTTCACTGATAGATAAACTCTGCCATTCGTAAAATCTGACCTCAATTACACTTTGCAGGATAAATAAACTGAAGATCAAAGCATTTGATGATGGTATGTTTATAAATATGATTTAAATATTGGCACCTTGAGACAAAGCTTGATTACAAACACTCTGCAAATGAGGCTCTACTGATGAGAGGGCCTCAGAATTTTAAGTTCAAAGTGCTGTATAACGACCAAGAATATTACACCAAAATTGATAAATTGTGCTCACCCCCCTTCACAAAAGAAATTACCTTTCTTCGCCTCATAACGTACTGAGCCAAAGTTCCAAGTTCATCGATATCGACACAATCAGGTCATCTTTGTTGTGTGTTTTAACCCTCTACAGATGATTTCCAGTTATCTTATATTTGCAGGCAAGGTGACCTTCCAGGAGTTTCGTAAACTCCCAACAGCCGCCATGGATGATTACATGAACAAGCTGAAAGAATCCTCACCAATTCACAGAGAAAGGAACAGCAACCAAACCTGGCTACATCAGGGAAAGTTTGCTGATAAAGTCATGCAAACGTTGCGAGCGAGGTAAGCATCACCGTAAATCTTCGACCGGGTTCAAACGAGTTTTACAATGCCACCGGTTTGTTTTTTTCCTTTTTTTTTTTTTTTTTTTGGCCTTAAAATCAAACCGGTCTTAAGTGTCCTCGGCGATTCTCTTTGACTCCAATGCGCGAATCTCATCGATTAAGGGTATTTCTCTCCTTTTCATGTTAGTGCGCACTGCGGATGATGCGTACGAGAAACCTACGCTACTTTTCAGTGATTTTATACAAACATAAGTACCATGATGCTCTCTCTCATGGTATTTAACCGTAGATCGATGGGATACTTTTTGCATTTTGAGTCTGTAAATTCATAGACTAAATTGAAGAACATTATCAGTAGAAAGCCTAAGAATCAAGTTTCTCGCCGGATCATCCTGTAATGTGCAGAAGTGTGCGCAGTTCGAAATGGAGCACCGTCTTTAAACATGCTAATACGTTTTCGAGGGTCGTCGAAAAAGTGTTGAGTGTAGAGGTGGATGTAAGGCCACTTTTTAAGTACCTTAGCAAGATATATTAGCAGTTCCTCTCCAGTATAAAAAGGGTACATGCTCTCTAATTTTTTAACGCTTCTTCAAAAAATTTGTAAAGAATGATACCTTAGCTTTAATTTAGATCGCTCTAAGGAAATTAAGATTAGAACTCACTAGCATTTAACCTGTTTTCACAGAATAAAGAAATTAACCAAGTTATCTGATCGCATTATTCGTGGCAGCGAACCTCTACAAGTAAGTGATTTTAATCTATTAGTTATTTTTCTTTTTCTCTGCCTCTTAAATTTTAAATCGATCGGTCATTTATTTCAAGCCAAACCAAAGCGAAAACAAAAAAGAATATCTCAGTTCAAACTGAGTTTGATGCTGACATGTCCTATTTCGGGTAATAACAAACCTTCTGATCCGCTAATGAGTTGAAATATGATATTATTTACCCTTAGGTTGTCAAGTACGATCCGACTGGACATTACAATGTGCACCATGACGCACAACCAATCGCCAGCCATTCACACCTAAAATGCTGCCATCAAAACGTCACCAAGTTGCCTGCCTGCAGGCTGTGCAGGTCAGCAGACATTCACATGCATGAGCCACATGCGGTTCTCAGTTCATCATTGCTTCCTGAGAGTTATTGTATTTTAACGTCAAATGCTCAAATTCACTATCGGAGCATTGTTTACGCGAAATTTTTTCAGACCGCGTTGTGTACTCATGGATATTCTTTTCATTTTTGCCACTTTGGGGATTTGTTCCTGACAAAATTTGCAATTTGTATTTTAAAGCGAGGTTTGGTGGTGAATTTGCTACAGACGTCAACATACAAGAGACCTATTAAACCTCCAGTTTGTGTTAGAACGGGCTGCTGTAATTGTAAGTTCATGTCGAATTTTCAATAGTACTTCCAGTCCGAATTGGTCAAAGAAGAACGAAAAGCTCTGGAACACTTGTCTCTTACTCTTTTTACAGGTACATCACCATATTATATTACTTGAATGACGTTGAAGAAGGAGGGGAAACTGCTTTTCCAGTCGCTGACAATGAAACATTCGATCAAAAGGTAGTTAAATCTGTAACACGTTACCTGATCTGACAAGGTTCTAAGGTTACTGGAGCTAAAAGCTGAATAGTCAAACACATGATAATCACTTGCAGCCATTCATGATCAACCTTTGGTAGCCATATTGTAAAGAATTAAAACCCGGCTGATGATAAAAGCACACAGTGCGTTACAGCTACCAGATCATGTACACAAGGCACCTGATGTATACTTTGAAATTGTCTGTTGTCCATTGACTGTCACAACCTCCCGCACAAATGAACGAAAAACAGCAATACTCTATCTTCTCTTTTATAGTTATACATCAATTACAATATTTCTTTATCATTTCTCTTTCAAAGTTGTATATAAAAACCATGAACGAAGACAAATTCAACCTAATGGAATTCTGTCATGATGGCAAACTAGTCGTCACACCCAAGCGAGGCAAGGCGATCATGTGGTACAATCACTTTGTAGACGAAGAGACGGGCTGGCTGGGGGAGAGGGACGACTACACTCTGCACGGGGGGTGTGGGGTGAAGAGAGGTTTCAAATGGATTGCCAATAATTGGATTACAGCCCCGGATGCATCTCTTGCGCATATCAGAAGTAATTTTGAAATCAAAGAAGAAGAAGGCCTAGTTTCATAAAAAATTAGCTGACATAAATAGATGAATAAAATAAGGGTTTAAGCTATGAAGCTAGCAGAACTCATTTCTGATCATTGCTAGCGTTATTTGACTACCAGACGAAGTCATTTGTAGTTAGCTCATGTAACTTTATAGCGTACTGACCAATAGATCAATTTAATACATTTTTATATTTTTCTAATATTTTTAAATTCAAAAAATAATTGTTGATGAAATGCGAAATGTCACAATCGTTGTGATCTGCATTAATCTTTTTTCACGTTTTTGAACAGAATTGTGTGTGTTGACCATAACCAAGTTCTGAAACAAGGAATAGCTTGCAATAAAGTAATGACAGTTTAGAAATATACATATTTAAATTAGATAAACTTGTTTCTTTAAGCATGTGTACTTCTGTTTGCTTGTGTATTTCTTCCTCTTATTGATTCTCCGCTGACAGTAATGAGAGATACATTTTCACCAAAAGCGATTACAGAACTATGCAATAACCCTAACAAAGCTAAAAGGAGAATTATCAGAAACCATCGAAAATCTCGAAAACGCTCTTTAATTCAACTGGTCTTACGAGATTTTGATTTTTCAAGCCTTTGATTGGTACAGCTAGCTTGTGGACCCAACCTTTCCTCTGATTGGTTATCGCAACAATAAAGTCAGACTGGGTATAGCGGGCATGAATTCTACACTGAATGCGGCTTTATTTAAAAAGTCAGAAGACCATCCAGACGAAAGTAAAAACTACAACTCTCTTGTAACTGGTGCTGCCCATATGATCAAAAGATAGAAGCCCGGGAATCAAAGGACACTAGGTGTTCTGGTAAACAATTTGAAAGGCATAAATAATTAATAAAACTAAAGCAACCTTCCAGCTACATGTGCGACTCCCATCGAACAACACGGATCGATTAAACTTTTGAGAGGACTTTGAAGTGGTCTTAGTTTACAAATATGATCAGAGTAATATTACCATTGCGATTTTCTGTGGAGGAAAGAAAGTTGCTGTTTTTCTTCGCTATTATTACGATCACTTTGTCGCAGCCTGCGCGAGGCAACGCACCGAAAAGACTCGACAAATCTTGTGAAAATGGTGTTTGTTTCAGAGAAGAAGATCAAGGACCATGTACTCCAAATGACGATGAGCCGAGGCTCTATAGGTGGGAACCTATTAAGGTACATTTTCTGAGAGAATTTATAAGTGATTTTCTTTGGTTAAAACGACAAAAGTGTCAGGATTGAAGGAAGTAACTGGCATAGTAAGCTGATATATTTTAGTTTCTAGAGATCGCACTCTAAACTGTAAAGCTTACACTTGAGTTATTTTAGCGTTTTTTCCTCCCTAAGAGCTTCATTTCATTATTTACATCTTATATCTTCAGTCTTAAACCAACTTACTCTTGAAGCTTGCTGTCATGCAACATTAAACAGCGACACCATTTTGACTTACCAAACGGAATCGAAATCAAAATGTAAAGCACGTGGTTACCTGTTGAAATAACAAAAGAAACTTTCAACAAATGATAAGTGAAACCCGCAACTTACGCAATATCAAAGGCTGTACTCCACTGATGGTTGAGTCTGGTTAATTACTTGCAAAAACATATATTACTGACTTTGGATTGGTTTGGATTCAGCTATAGCAAGCTTACTTAATTTCCTGTGAGAGTTTTTTTTGTTATACATGCTTGCAGTAACGATGTAATCCCAAACACAATGCAGTCCTGATTCTTTGAAAAATTTAGACAACCAAAGAAAGTTATGTTTCCATAGCATCAACAAAACAGGTTAGAGAAGTAACCAGCTCGTTCCCAGGTCATTCGTCTTAGTCTTTTTCTGATACAAAAAAAGGCCCTAAGAACGAGATTAGCGTCGTACTTTTATAAAGTCACTAATGAAAAGTTCTGCTTTGCATCTCAGTCTATAATAAATTATTTTAAACACCCTGGAAAGTGTCCTTCATGTGTCAGCACGTGGGTTTTGGTTTATATTTTTCCGGCACCGATGTAGAAAGGTCACGTGAGAGAGCTTGAGCTCGAGCCAGGAAGAATTTTCAGGATGATAACACTCGCCTCGAAGCCTCCGTTATTTGGTAAGTCAGGCATATAACAGCTTGTTTACTTGGAGAAAAAGTCAAGTTGTTTCTCTGTTGGTATTATGCGAAAGAATTTAGTTCTGTTGAATTATTTCATGATGAAGGAAAGGCTGGCGGTTTTTTTTTCCTCGAGGATTCCACGCGCTGTAATTTGGACCCAGTGTATATGAAGCTGGTAGGCAGGTAAAGTCTGCGCACGAACTAAGTGGCCCATTAGGCCGCAGCTTATCTCGGTTTCTACTACCCCTTGGAAAGAATGCATATCCATCACAAGGTTACCCCCGGGAATTAAATTCACCATTACCATTTATGAACCTGGGTGGAGAGACACTGCGAGAGTTAAGTGTCTTGTTCAAGAACACAACCGACAATATCCCCAGCCAGGACTCGAACCCGGACCGCTCGATCCGGAGTCGAGCGCATTAACCATGGGGTCAACGCGCCTCGATCACACAATATGGAACTGGAAAGACTATAAAGAGATGTCTCTCTGAGTTGATTTCTAATCTTTTCAATGCGATATACATATATTAATAACACTACTTTTAACAAACAGAAAAATAAAATCTTGATTTGAGGTAGGAATTAAATCGAGATGATTTCATCATTCGATGGACATCAAAATGACGACCGAAAGTATATAAAAAAATTTAAGAAATTTAAACTAGGCCGTGTTCCTAAGTAATTCACCGCCAAAAGGTGTTGGAAGACGTCCTTGTGAGGGTTGATATGAAGAATATCTAACCTGGGAACACCCCAAAATGTGTTCAGGCAATGCGAAGCAAACCTTTCTTAATTTTTACTTTTATAAAGAACTGGGTTGGTCGGGCGCTGGGAAATTAAAGATTTCATGGGAATTGCCAAATCACTTTCATTTTCAATCAACTTTCAAGATTTTTCGCGAGCAAGAGCCTACTTGGGGATGGCCGAAGTTACTGGCCACATATAAAAAATGAATAATTTTCTTTATCTGTAGAAATACCAGATTTTCTGGACGAAAGTGAAAGCAATCACATCATTAGTTTGGCCGAAAAGGTTGGTCTGCGAGGGAGTGATCTCCACCTTGATGAAGAACTCGAGAAAAGCAAAGAAGTGGTTCGAGGTAATCTAAATTATGTATCTATTATCAAGTCTCAAAGTGCTTAAAAGACACTGAATTCAGTGGATGTTTTCTCCATAAAAGTCAATCACAAAGATCCTTAAATATCTGTGCGAAGAGCTGAATCTGTTCAATTCGTACGTTACAGTTCCCGTCTACAGAACTTAAGGAGGATGAGCTTATTATTTTCGTGTAGTCAGGTAGTTAGAACTCAAAATGTACAAGAAACGATTGTGACAACCTAGCTCCCTGGGGATTCAATATATAAAATACAGGGCAGTCCTTGAAGAAGGCATTTTAAAATTTCACGTTTATTTTGAACACGATATCCTTTTTAGGAAATGCAAGTGGTTCTGCTGGGAATTTCTTTAATTGGGACAGAAATGAAGATGGAGTCATTTCAAGAGACGAGGTGAATCCACAGAAGATTCTTTTTTGATTGATTTTGTTTCCATTTTAAATCTTACCAGTTTCTATTTTCATGAACCCTTCTTTTTTTCTCGTTTAGATCATTAACTTTGCGGAAGATTTTAAATATCTTTACCTCAGTCCAGAGGAAGTGGATAATATGTAAGTATGGTCAGGACTTGTGTCAGCTCCATAAGCTTCTTGCTTCAGTTAAGTTAAGCTCTGAGCTACTCAGCTCCATTCTTTCTTTTATCTTTTAGGATAAGCAAGCTGAACATTGAGGAATTTGATGATGGTAAGGCTCTGACTCGCACCTAGTCGCTATGTGAAAGAAGATTGGATAGGAGAGGGTGCTCAGGGAGTCATTGGAAGGATTTCATAGCGTCCCTTCCTAGGGTGCTCCTCGACCTGTCCTCTCTCGTATCCAGTCTTCCCTCACCCCAGGGCAAGGTTCTAAAAATACGGCTTTTCCGTGATTCTCGTGTATATGACTTGTGCGATAGGCTTTCGACCTTGTTTCAAACACTTTTCTGTAAACTTGTCTCCGACAGAGCAAGTAACCCAAAAAGAGTTTGCCACACTGCCGACAGCTGCCATGGACGAATACATGAACGATATTAAAGAAAAGCACCCAGCACACCGCGAGCGGTTTAGTAACCAGGCCTGGCTACTTCAAGGAAAGCGGGCTGATCACGTGCTACAAAGATTGCGAAAGAGGTAAAGTAGGCAGGAAGTGCTACGCTAATGGCATAATACAAAACGTTAACCAAGTTTGGAAAATAATCAATGAAGGGAAGGCTTAAAATAAGTCACTTTTTAGTTCAGTTGCAAAGATTAACGCGTATTGAATGTTCTAACACTCAACAGGCTTGCTAAACTTTTGAGGCTTTCAGATCGAACCATAAGAGGAGGCGAACCTCTACAGGTATGTAGTCAAACCCACCCTGTAAAGACTCGCTTGTTCGCTGGCCGTAAGGTGGGTGGTATTTTCGATCCTTCTACGAATCAACTGTTGAAAATTTCAATCTGGCGTGCTATAATACGAGGAAACCTGAGTATAGACCTTACATTCTTACTAAGAAAAAGCTAATCCGAGACCTCTTGTTCCACCCTAGATAGGCCAGAGCTTTTCTATGTTTGTAACTGTAATTAATTTGAAGGATTTGTAAAACCTGGTCGTTTGACGATTTTTTAAATTATACTGATTCACATACTGTTGAAATAAACGTATAGAAAATAAACGAAAGCTACAGTACAGCCCAAAAATAACGCACGCGCAAGAACTCCTGAAGCGTCACTTGTCCGCGAAACTCCTCGACTCTCGGTGTTTCCGGTACTTTTAGGGCGCGTCCTATCAACAAAAAAAGTATATACCTGATTATTCTATGTTTTTAAAAATGCAACATGTACTTTTATTCATTAGGTGGTCAAGTATGATGTAGATGGTCATTATAATGCTCACTATGATAGTCAGAATGTGGCCAATCAATCACACGTTAAATGCTGCCACTTGGAGCTGGCTTTGCTGCCGAACTGTAGAGTCTGCAGGTAACATTGACAACTTTATCTGTAGTCCCTGTCAAGAAAGAAATTCTTTACTTCGGGTCATAGGACACTTTTTTTTTTATAAAACAAGTTTTTTCAGCTGAGGCGTAAAAGGTGAAGACATGACCCCATCTCTTCCCACAACTTTTGAGAGGGCTTGTCCATTCGTTACAAATCAAGGGAAAAGTATTGGGAACTAACTAAAAATGTTGAAAACTCTTAGAGATGAATCAGGTGTCTAAAACTGCAGTACGACTAGCAAATGTTTACCTTCCTAGAAATGGACCTTAAATTAACAAAAGATGTTCGCCATCAATCTCTAACACTATGTGTCGATACCTGAGACAAATGAATTTTATTTTCTATTACAGGTACGCTACAGTGTTGTACTATCTAAATGATGTGAAGTACGGAGGAGAAACTGCGTTTCCTGTTGTCGACGAGAACACTTTTGATAAACAGGTTGGCTTACAATCTCAGTGCAATCCCGATTTTTCGAACCTCCCGTCGATAATGCATTCGAACCAAACGTCGCACGGTTTCTCTCCCCTCAGTACAACATCGAATTTCAACCCATATTTCATGAACTACCCGATTATTCAAAACAATTTTCGTTCCCCTTGGAGGTTCGACAAAGCGGGAAACATGCATAGTATATTGAGTTAAAGGCGCCTTTTACTTCTCGAGGTATAGTTATGAAATAAGTTATCCCAAACTAACGCCTTATCCTAATTTGCACTGCACCGTCTTCTTTTCCCAGACATGGATCAATACCATGCAACACGATAAGTTTAACTTAATGCAGTACTGTCACGATGGTAACCTAGTGGTATCACCAAAACGAGGCAAGGCGGTCATGTGGTACAATCACTTCGTAGATGAAGAAACAGGTTGGTTGGGAGAGATGGATGAATATTCCCTGCACGGCGGCTGTGGTCTGTGGTCTGGAGTCAAGTGGATTGCCAACAACTGGATTACATCCACTGACGCACCGTGGGCTCATTTTAAAAGCGATCACGATACCGAAGACAGATAAGCGGCTGATATCAACAAAATAGATCCTTATTAGAATGTTCAGAGCCTTTCTATTTTTCAACGCACTCGATGGAAAAAGCGAGGGCGAAAGCACAAAGGGGTGGGGGCGGGATAGGCAAGACGTATTACAAACGAGGTCACAAATGTCTTTGCGTCGGACTCGATCGCAATAAATTGTTATTAAATGGCTCGTTATTGACAACAAAGTACATCGGCTCCGTTTAGTCAGGAAGTCACGTGTGTCCACGGACGATTTTTCATAATCCTTCATAGAATCAACGGAACGTCAATTGCTTGGAACTCTTTGGACTGTTGCATATGCTAACTTTCCTTATTCTTCTGAATGGCGTTAGAGTGCTATCCTTCTTCAAATGTTTACCCGTAGAATTTCGATAAGCTTGTTTCTCTCTCACTTTGTAATAAAATAAAGTGAAAACAAAACAAGGTAGTTTGGGACTGGAGTTTATTTCGATTTATTGGCTTGTAAAATCATATTTTCCCAGCACAATAAGATCACTGTTTTTCTTTTCATGTCATGAAGAACGTTTGAAATTTACAACAAGAATCAGCAGTCACTTCTTTCTACCTGTCTGTCTTCCCCTGAACTCAAACATAGCTCAACTGTTAAATCTTGGCACAAACTCATGTGCACCACAATTTTTTTATTTGACAATATTTGCCAACGCCGATTTAATTCCTGGGAACTGAAACTTGTAACCCAGTTCTAATGTCCGTTTAGGGATAACTTTCTGTCCTTCCAAAAGCAGTTTCCCGCGTTCTTGACTAAATATAAAATTGACAACAAATGCGGGTGTTGGAAGAATAGCAGGTCTCCACAGTGCGCCTGCGTATTCCTTTGTAAAGCGCTCGTTCGTCACAATTTCCGGTGCTACTCCGTTCAAAACACCAGTCACGTGATCGTTTTCGAGGGCGTGAACAATCATTCCAGTCATGTCATCGATGTGGATCCAAGGAAAATACTGTTTGCCGCTTCCTATTATGCCTAGGAAAAAAAACCCGATAATTTACTTATTGACTGAGTGGAAGAGCCGGAGGGGAAACTATTTGGCTAGAGATCAGGACGTACGGACCGAAAGCAGCGAGATCCGTGCGTCCAGACCGAGAGGCTAGTTCACTTGACTTTCGACCATTTGTCAGTTCGAGTTTCCATTGCTAGCAGTATGGTCGTATAGCCGTTTGCCTTAACCGAACTCTCACTTTCTGAAATTTCTACTTCGAGTTAAGCATTCGATTTTTATTAAGATCAGTTTTCTGTTTTCTAAGTTCTGTACCTTTCGGCGGGTCAGTGTTTTTTTGTTTCCTTTTTAACTTGAAGTTGATAGTGTTATCCCTGCATTACAAATGATAGCTGATCCTTACCCTATCCTAAAGAGGCTAACTGGAGTATCATTGAGGCTTAAATTTTATACCTCAGTCGAATTTTTTACCCGAACTTGAACACATGAAAAGGACAATTCCAACTTTTAGTTTGAATAACGGTCTATAATGGTAAACGAGTTGCTTCTTGTATGTAATCGGCTTGCAATTCAATCAGTTGCGATAGCCTGGACATTTGAGCAAAGTTGAAAATAAAAGATCAATGCCGTCATTAGAGGAGGAGCGACAACAAATTACAGGTACTTACCACCAAGACCGAGCCAGAAAGGCCAAATTGACTGCTGTATGATGCCTCCAGTGCGGCCCATTACCACCCCGATCCTTAGCTTGACCAATCTTGTCTTGCAGCCCTCGGGAAGTTCAGCACTGTTTTCCCAATCATTACACAGACGTGTCAGTTCGTTGGCAGAACTTGGAGGTGAATCCTCTGTATACTCTATTGTGTCACTTGGTGGATAGTAACCTAAAGAAGAAATTTATAATGTATGAAGAGATGCAGCGAAAAAGTTAGCTCCTTCGAGGCCGGCTAGTTGTCCTGTCACACAACATTCATCAATCAATTTTGCGTGACACCATGCCACGCCCTTCAGTAGCTGGGATTCAATCTCAGAGGATTGACCCAGCCTGTGGATTTTGCCTACTTTTACAGAGACGATGGTACTGAATAGGAGATACTGTATGAGAGCACAGCAGCCTGTTCCAAGGGTTGGTTAGTTCATCGTGTTACGAGTATTGTTGTGGAGCAGGGTTGTTTCCAGACAGAACTCAGGATCGCTGGTAACAGCAGCAGGTAACTTCGCAAATTTACAGCACTAAGCTTCTTCAAATTTGAATCAATCTCTCTTATACCAGAAACTCTCACTCTAATATACATGAGGCTTAAAGTTCTAGAAACTTCTATTAGGAGCTAAATTAAGTAGTTTGACACAGTTTCCAATCAGAGTAATTACGTAAGGATTAGAATGTTCTGGAATGTTCTTATACAAATTGGTCACGGCTGAATGACTTCCGGTTCTAGATTGTTCTAGAACTTGACTTAGACAATTTTTCGTAACGCATCGCAAGGTTACTCCTAGCATAAAATTCGTCAGTACCCATTTATACACCTTAGTAGAAAGAGGCAATGTGAGAGTAAAGTACCTTGTGCAAGAACACAACACAATGTCCTCGGCCAGGGCTCGAACTGGACCACTACACTGTAGATCTGAAGGCACTAACCATGATGCCACTGCACCTCTGGAACAAGGTGCAGTACAAGGTGGATTCCATTTTTAGTTTTCTAGGACTATTCTGACTAATATTCCTTATATAACATCACTTCCAAGAGGCTTACCAACAGCAGAGGAGGAAACAAACACTTTTGGAGGATTTGTGGCATCTGCAATTTTTCTTGCCAAGGTACTGGTGGTTTCCAAGCGACTGCTTCTTAATTCCTTTATGAACTCTTCATTCCACCTTTTCAGAATACAAACAGTGACAAAGGATCAAAATATATTAATTGTCAAAAAGGATCAAGCACACATTATGTAAAACAACTGTCGTTATGGTTCTTTTAAGGCTGTAAGCAATTTATTCCAAACACTTACAGTACACTGTAGGCCTAGCATCTAATTTTGAGTGTGACAAAATAATCATATATGAAATTTTTGTGTCATTAACCAATAAGAAAAAGTGTCACAGTTTGCTCCTGCTTTATGAGGAGAGCAAAACTTATATAGTAAATTTTTATTCCATATTTATTGCATCACAGTAATTGTTACCTTTTTAGTGGATTTAAAATATTTTCTCCAGCAAGATTGACAACAGCTTCGCACTCTGGCAAAGGAGCCTTTGAAATCTCATTCTGTTTGGAGAGGAATTAGATTAGGTTAATAAATGCAACATTCATTGTAATTTTATTGCTGTTACACGTGCCTGTAAACTTTTACATAACTAATGAATAATTTGTTGCTTCTAGTCAATTTATAGCCTGCGAACGCAGGCGTATTTCTGGCTGTGGCTTTTCCCTGCCCAAAATAACATCTGTGAACCCTGGCAACTCACTTATATTATTACACCTCCCAATCTGAGCTGGTGATTCATTTTTTCCCCTCTAATCAATCATCTCTTCTACAATGCTAACTATAAATGCTATTAGAAATAACTACATTTAAACACAGGCTATACTGACTAGTTAATATTTATATATCTTTAAATTAATTAAACACTGACCCAGGTTATTCTTCCAGGGGCTTGAGTCCTTGATATGATGGTAACCTCGTGACCTTTGCGTTTTAAGGTGTCCACCAAGGCTTTGCCAATGAATCCCGTTCCTCCTCCTGAAAATACAAGGACCTTAATTATACAGACCACTCACTGGACTCTTAGTATTACGAACTCTCATACGGTTGACTGCACAAACATGTTACCTTGTAATCAGGGAAATGTTTCTGTGACCAGTCGCTTTGAAAAGTAGTTATCATACTACTCAATAAAGACATATATAAGAAAGTGAAAAAAAAAAACTTGGCCTGATTGCAGATTACAAACATGTGTAAATGATGTTAACATGAAAAAAATAGCCAGAACTGGTTGGATTAGATAGCCCAGAGGTGGGGATTCCCATATAAACAGGATGGGGGTGCTCATAGTACCTTCAAGAGTTTAAAACACGGTTTTGGTTCCTCTTAGGGTGTTCAGCCTCAAAAGGTCTACAGCGGGAGCTTTGCAATACCATTTAGGGTATTGATTCAGAAAAACAAATATGACAGGAGATGTATTGTTTTAGAATTGGCACCTCTTTGGGGCTGACCTCTTAGAATATTACATGTGACAAAATTGTTATGCATTTCCACCCTCTAATTACAGGTTACGAGCACGTGTACTCCCATTGTTTAATTTTTTTAATTGTTGCATGCACTGTTGGGCAGAACGATAATTTCGTGGAAAAGCACGAGGCGCAACCCTAACGGGGTGTGCTGAGGGGCCAAGGGGGGCTCCATTTCACAATGACAAAGGTTCACAAAAGTATGCAACATCCCTAACTTGTATTATAGCCCTTTTATATCTAGGTCGAAACTGATAAAGAAGAAACTGTAACTTAACACCTTCTAGTAAATTGAAGGGTGGTTCTTAAAGGCAATGCAACTCTTGGAAGTATTAAAGCTTGAAGCTACCATGTTACGTAACTGCCAGAACCCACCTACAAGAACTCTCATGTTTTATTTCCTCGAGAAGACTGCTTCAAAGGGTCGTCTTTACAATATCCTGGGTCAGGCTCCGGGCAGTGGAAATAAAAAAGTTATTGACGGACACTCCACGCTCGATTTCCACACATTTCTCCCTACAGGTACAGCTTCGTCTGTTATCCTCTCTTGACCGAGAAAACCTGGGGAAGAGAACCACCATGCATGCTATTTGATATGAAAACCGCATCCACAAATACTTACATATTCAGAGAAAAACGTGGGGCTCTGGGTCGAGATAATTTCTTTCAAAATGGCCGCCGTTAGCAGATTTGTTTATAACTGAAGTTTAGGGCTTTGCTGTTTTATTCCTGGATGATTTAACAAAGAAAAGATACGTCTTGAAATTTTGATCTCATCTCTAAGTTATGATGCGTACAAACGATCAAAGAAGATGGAACAAACGCAAGTATAACCGGCTTCGTGTGTCTTCACACAGCTGATAATAATTTTTCACCTTGGTATGCCAGTTTCCTCAGCTATGGACGGACCTCCCTCGTTCGCTGAGGACGGAGGTATTTATTTAACTTAATAACTTTCCTCCATTGCTCATATGTGACTGCAATCGTTGTTGTAGAATTATGTATGACAGACAAGTTTACACATCAAACGAAAATTTAATCATATGGCCAAACATATTTTTGTATACACGTACTGTTAGACTTTATATGTAAGCTTACATGTATGAAACAACTTCGGATAACTACGTGCACGTATAATTGTTTACCAGAGATAACTGCAGGTTTCTTACAACCTCGATCATACAGTTAAATGATTTTCCTAAGGTCTGCATGGGTGTTGATACAAGACTGAAACGTAACCCGTACAGGTAGCAAAAATTGCTCAATTCAAATTACATTATTTTATAGCTGCTGCAGTTATCTCAAACTATGAAGTGCAGTTTAACTTAGCTTTGATTAGCAACTGTATATTTTAGTCATGACTACAGACAAGTCCCAAACTGTACATTCGTACATTGTGTATGTATCTCCTATAGATGGAAGGCCATTTAGTGAGATTTATGCACGTCAGTTGATCTCCAAGATAAGTAGAGAGGAACTTGAAGATAAATATCTGAGACTCCAGGAAGATAACCAGGTACCTTTGATGAAATTGCTCTTTGTTTTTTTTTTCTTTTTGTTTGTTTTTTTGTTGTTGTTGTTGTTTCTTTTTTTTGTCAAAGATCTTTAAAAATCTTTTGATGAGGGTCTTTCAGGATCTTTCTTTATCGTAGTTGAGGGCAATCGAGGATCTACGAAGATCCTCAAGGCAAAGACCCTTAAAAGTGCTAGAACCTTGAAACTGGTGCCAAGATCTTGGAGGATCTTGTCAAGATCTTGAAGATCTTTAAGGACTCTTAAAGACTCTTAAAGCTGCTATAAGGTTTTTTCCTCCAAGGTGTTTAGAACCTGTAATATGACTTGTCTTTGATCAAAGCACTTAAATACATAATTATTAAAATTTAGCATTTCTTTATTTGATAGGAGTTGAAGAAATATGCAAGGAAGCAGGAGGAAAAAATCAAAAAGTATCTTGCAATGTGTATTTGAATTTACTTTTTACTCTTATTAAGTTAATGAAATTTTCAAGGTGATCAACAACTGATTTCTCCTTGTACAGTACATTCTCAAACCTTGAGCCTCTAAACCTGTTTCTAGATTCTTTTCCCCTCCTTCAAAAAATTTTGACTTTTAAAAACTCCATACCTCCTCTCTTGCAGAAGATATGGTATTAGAAGTAAATTCTTTCTTCATGTACTGACAATGTGAATAACTTACTTATAATTTGTCTTCACTTATCATAAGGATGGCAACCAAACTGCTTCGATTGGTCCATGACAAGAAAAAAGAAGCTGCAGAAGGAGGTACATATACATGTAGATCTTTGATTAAAAACAAACTGTAATGCAGTACAATCTACAATGTATTTTCTGTGATCTTTTTTAATTCACATGTTATCATAAAATATAAAAAGAGGGACTTGAAAATTTAATTTAAAGTAATATTTTATCAGAATTTTTGTTTACATGCAAGTACCAGAACCAATCTCTTAGCCTCCTCCATATGTTTACTTTAGCAACATAAAAACAGCAAGAGAAAAACTAGGGGAGGGGTGTGTTGTGGGGAAAGTGAGAGACCCCTCCTCTGCTTTTTGTCTCGCCACTAATTTCTCTCCACTAATCACATATCAAAGTTACATGTACACATTACTATTGTATAAACTGTGTCGTGTCCTTTCTAAACTTCATCTGGCTGTCAGTATGTTCACTTGGTTTTCGACACTACGCATAGGGTAACTGGTCAAATTTGAGTAATGTACAATGTAGACCATTGTAAATTTTCTGGTTCCGTAAATGTAAAAAGTCAGGCTAGGACAAAACCTGGAATTTACAGCTTGCCTTTTAGGATGACTGATGGTTAACTTGGTGTGGAAACTATTCCACACAGTCTGGACAGATGTCATCACACCCTTACAAATCAAAACTTGTTTTTCTCAATTTTTTTCAGTTTTTGCTGTGAAAGATGTGGATACAAAGGAGAAGATAGCTGATCTAGAAAGTAAAATTGTAGAACTAGAAAAACAGAATGCTGGATTAAAAAACAAGGTGAGTAAATGACTGTATCAATTAATAAAATATAGTAATATTGTGAACATGCTGTTATTGATTGCTGTTATTAAGTAACTTAATTGTGACAACCAAAGGAACTAAAACAATTAACATATTTGTTTTAATTTATTAATTTGTGCTGTATGTGTGCACATACATTATAAATTTATATAGTAAGAGAATTGGTGTGATTGGTCAGAATCATTGTAGTTTAGGTAACATTCCAAGAATTTGACTGGTAACATTTTAACATCTCAATCTCAGCTCACAGTTGCTAAGCAACAGCTTCAAACTCAAGGGAAGCGTGCAACACCGTATGACCATGTTAAACCTCGAGTTCACACAGTAAGTAAAAATCAAGGCTCCATGTGATTTCTAGAATGTAGCTTTAATTAATTAATGAAAAACTGTATGATTGCTGCTTTTATTAGTTTTTTTTTTCTTTCTTAGTTTTCCCCTGTCATGATCTTATTTTTTAGGGTATCCATGCCAGAACCCCGTCTGGAAACCGCCTCAAAAAGGATTTGAGAGTTCAGGGCCATGACATCAAGTTAGTGAATCCTGCAGTCAAAATTAATATGTCAAGAAATTCTGAAATCTGTTTCATATATATTATGTGATCAGCAATATATTATTATTTTAAATATAATAACAAGATATTGAGAAACATTTTTTAATTAATAGTCTTACCTTTATAACATAATTTGTAGTGTGCGAATTTTATAAAATTTTTAAAGTTCAAATGCGCATGGCGCATGGCAGCAATTGGATGACAATAAAAGAGAAAAGATTAACAATGTTTGGGTTTCAAACATTCACTAAGTTCAGTAGAGTGAATTTTAAAAAAAATTGACTTACTGTAGAATGTTCCTTGATTATCA
>Ga0126339_10001034_pt1 | contig 17758 bp, 15 predicted proteins | sample OrbTmetagenome_2_FD_92532 | JGI IMG/M metagenome (GOLD analysis project Ga0126339, IMG submission 92532) | Coral microbial communities from Petempiche,Puerto Morelos, Mexico - Orbicella T R C metagenome | ecosystem: Host-associated > Invertebrates > Cnidaria > Coral | place: Petempiche,Puerto...
CTAAACGTGATTTCGCACACCAAAATCAATGCATACCACCCCCACCCCAAGCCTCTTCTCTCTGATATAGGGGGGGGGGGGGGGGGGGGGGGGGGGGGGAGTCAAGATCACTTTTCATGGAAAATAAACTGGTCCTTTCACAATTCACAGGAAATAAAATCGGCATTTCACATTTCACAAAAAAAAACCTGTCATTTTTTGACATGAACTTATGTAACATGATATTTGAAAGTTATGAACAAGCACAGCCTTGTTAGCTGGTAGATGTCTTTATCATCCGTCCGCTTCTTGTTCTGCGCGCAGCAAAAAGAAATCCGAGCAAGAACACGAAGTCACGGTCACGCAATAATGTTAATTACTGTCGAAAATAATAGAAGACACAACCAGCATCACGGTTCACGACGAATTAAATACTTCTTTTTCATTTCACGGAGGATTATTTTGGAAAATCACGGTTCACGGCTTCCAATGAAATCACGATTCACGAGAAAAAAATTAGGCCATTCACGAATCACGAAAATACCCTTTACCACCCTCTTCAGAGTTGTACATGCAGATATCAGCTCGCGGCCTCAATGGTGAGAGCGTTTTTTGCAACTTTTAGCTGCAGACAACGTAGAAAGTCAACGTAATTTGGCAAATAAGTGAGATGATACAAATTGCCGCAAACTGCGCTCCTTTACAAAGGTTAAGCAGGCTGCAGCCTGCAGATCGAATTGCAGATTAGCATCTTAACCAATATACAGTGTACCTCAGTAACTTAATAGCGGTACCTTTTCTTTTCCTCTGTTATCCTGTCGTTTGCGAAACATGACTTTACCCACGTATTCACCAAGCCACATTTTTAAAGGTTGTTTGAGCAAAACATAAACGATGATCCGCCATGTTGAATTTCATCTGCGTTTATTTTCGAGAGGGAATGGGCAGAAATCTTTAAATGCACTAAGTGGGGTGGGGAGGGTAGCACCCGTATTAGTAGCAAATAGCTTATCTTCTCATTTTCGTTTTATTGCCTTGTGAGTCATATGGAAGTCTTGAGTTACATATTCTGCATAGTTATCGCTCGACGCTTTATTGAAACTGTTATAGATTGAGGAAACGGCAAGATGCGAAGGTCTAGCTGATGCATAAATTCATTTCCTTTTTCCAGTCCTTTCTATTCACACCAACTCTCGGCCTCCTTTTGTCTTCCGGTATCAACAACAGGTCGAACAACAAAAAGCGTCGACCTTAGCTTTTCGCTTTGTCGTCCCCGCCACAATGGATTCCACCTCAACTGTTGTCATCGAAAAATCTCTTCCCAGAGATATTTTAGAGGTGTTAGACAGCATGAGGCGGCGAAAAGAGTTATCCGATGTCACACTCGTGGTCGACGAACGAGAAATAACCGCTCATCGGGTTATTTTGGCGGCATGTAGTCCGTACTTCAGGGCAATGTTTCTCTCGGGCTTTTCCGAGACCAGTGAACAAAAGATCCACTTAAAAGAGGTTGACGCCGATGCACTTCAATTGATCGTGGATTACTTTTACACAACAGAACTCGAACTTAATGTGTACAACGTCGAAGAAATACTGCGGATATGTGTCCTACTGCGACTAACAAATTTGGTTGATAACTGTGAGACGTTTCTTCGGCGAAACATGAGTCCATCGAACTGTATTGGCCTTCAGTTCGTCGCTGATCTCTTTTGCCTCGAGGATTTAAGTCAACACGCCAACCGATTCGCTCTGTGGCACTTCGCGAACGTTTACAAGGAGGATGAGTTCAAGAAGATGCCATATAAGCAGCTGAAAGAATTGGTCATGGATGACTCACTGAAAGTTCAGTCCGAAGAGATGGTCTATGAAGCGGTCTGGCGGTGGATTTCGCATGATATGAACGAGAGAAAAGCTTATGTTGCCGATATCATGCAGTATGTGAGGTTCCCTCTTATGAATCTTCAATATCTGCATGGGAAGTCCATTCAGAGACTCACCAGTGAATATAGGATGTGCAAGGAGCTTATTCGTGAAGCTATCAGCTACCAGACAGCCCTTGAAAGCAAATCAACGTCAGCACTTGATAATTTCCGTGTCAGACCTCGCATGGCTTCGGAGGAGATTTTTGTCATAGGTGGCTGGTCAAATGGTCAGAAAATAAGTAGTGTCCAGTGCTTTAACGTGGACACCTTGGAGTGGACAGTCGTGGCTGGTATGTCTGTGGCACATGTGTCCAGAGAGGATTACATTCGGGTGGTTGCTGTTGGCGATGAATTGTACACTGTGAGTCGCTACAAAGTCGGCAAGTATGACCCCATCGCCAATGCTTGGATTCAGGTCTCTACAGGTCCTGATGTGCAGTGTAAGTGGGCTGGTGTTTGTGAGTTTGAGGGGTACATCTATGCTGTTGGGGGCCATAGCAGTATGTGTGCCAAGCAGTTTGATACAGAAACCATGATGTGGAGGTCTCTACCATCTATGATGTACGCTCGTTACTATCCAGGTAATGGTCTTATGTGTAGGGCTACAGTAGATGCCGACTTGAATGTACATGTATGTGTCTACATCGATTATCGTGGATTGCTTACACTCTCAAACCAATGCTGTCTTGAGCTCTCTGACTATCTGGAAGTTATATCAATTTCCTCTGGATAGGGATATGTCTTGTTATTCATCTACTGTCAGCTATCTTGAATCCTCACTATCTCAAACTATTTTTTGAGCCCTTTGAGAGTTCAAGAGACATGCAGTGGGGCTCAAGGCATTTTGTATAGTTTACTAACTTTGAAAGTCAGTAACTGATATTCTTAGAGAAAAAGAACTAGCAAATCAAAATTCAGTTTGACACAGGGTAATCTTAAATGGGATAGGGACAAATTATATCATATTTTGGTCTGCCACATATATATATACATACATACATACTATCACAAATGAAGACAAACTGCACAATTTAGTCGCACACCTATATTTCGACTGCCTACAACAATGTTCCTCGGTGAATGAACTGTTACAACCGCACGCGTCATTCTACTTTTAAAAGTAACAACTTTGACAAAATATATATAGGACTATGGTTTCAAGAAGCAATCGTCTCACAACCATCCAGATTTTTGGAGTGTACCTGCCTGGGATCTCCTGTGTGGAAAAGAGTCTTATTGGTACAAGTATGTCTTTCCCAAGAACACAACTCAATGACATTCCCCTCACCTATCAGTCCAGAATCCAATGACCCAACGATAATACTGCCATGCATATGCCTGTTGTCAGTTGACTTCGGTGACACTTAGTGATACACAAACAATATTTTTCTAAAAAATTTAATAAATGATCTGATGATTGTGTGTTTAATAACTTTTTTATATCTTCATGTGTCCTTCAAATCAAACCGTGCATGTACATTTGAAGAATTATTTACAAGTTGCTTCATTTGCACTTGCAGGTGTTGCTGTGGTGAAAGGCAAGATATATGCTGTAGGAGGTTTAGACCATCTCTGGGCACCGCTCAACACTGCCGAGAGGTACGACCCGCATGCCAACCAGTGGGAAGCCATCTCATCAATGAGCACTGCACGCTGGAGCCTTGGCGTGGCCGTGCTTAATGACCAACTTTATGCCATTGGAGGATCAGACAATAGAGAGTCTTGTAGCAACAGTGTTGAGATGTATGATCCGGACATGGACAGGTGGGATCAGGCTGTAGCACCAATGAATGCTGGACGCCGTTGTCTGGGTGTGGCAGTTGTGAATGACACCATTTATGTTGTGGGCGGTCGTGTTACAAACAGCATTGAGTATTACGACCAGGACAAAAACAGGTGGATTGTAGTTGGAGCAGTAAACACACGATGCAACTTTGGATGTGTTGCTTTGCGGATTCTGTAAGTATACACAGAGATAAAACAATGATTAGACAGTACAATGGCACAGGGCACTTACATGTACAGTGTAGCCTATTGAAACCAAACCACAGTAAAAAGGACATTAAACTTGGACCATCAACTTGGTGTCAGCTTGAAAAATGTTCTCACTGGTCTGTAAAATTTGTTGGAGTTCTCAACTGCGGGGATTATGGTTATGATGCCAGTAGAGAATATTTTTACTTGAGGACAAAAATATATGGCTTCTTTGGTCATCATATCAATTGTAAAGATCATGTGCTAAGGGTAAAAACTGCAGACTGGTACATTATGAGTTGTGTTCAGCATCTCACAATGTGTAACTTAAACTGACTTTTGTATTATTTTTGTACCAATGTTGAAGTCCGTGTCTTGAAACATTTTAAGAAAAGACAACGTGGAGATCAAAATATTTTATATTACATGTCAGAATTGGATTTTGCTATGCACAACAATATGTAAAATTCAAACCCTGTCACCAGAGCAGTGAATGTAGGTATTTTTTAACTAATTTGCGTAGCATTTTGTATTGACTCAGCATTACATTTAAAGATGATTTCTAGTCTGTACCGCACACTCTCAAGAGTTTGTTTACGTTTTCTGTTTTGTTTCATGTAAGGCATCACAAAATATGAACATGCAATTACTTAAATGAAGTAAATTCAAAGTTTCATTTCAACCACCAGTATGGATGCAAAGTTTTGTGCTTCGTTCTTTCTTGTATCACTTGATGAAACAACTTTGCAGCTGTAAAAGTCAATGAAACTGTTGGAAGAATAAATTGAAAGGCCTCAAAAGAGAAGGCATGTGGTTGGTAAGGAATAACATTGATTCGCACTCCATTGAGTGAGACTTCTTTTGTTTATAAACATTAGGGTGCTGAGACTGCGCAGTACAGACAGGAAATCATCTTTAGATCACTTATAACGCAGTTTGGTGTTAAAACAGTCGAGCGAAATTTTTTGTTTCAGTTAGAGTTATTTTTGTTGGTTAAGTAATATTGTTTAATGTGCCTCTTTACAAAGGCAATGACACTGAGGTATCTTCAAGCAAAAATATGCTGAAAAGTAACAGAATGTTATGAAAAATGCCATTATATCAAAAACATCTTGCAATTTTCACTCTCACGGTGAGTTAAGATGGATCTTTTGCACTATAAACTGTTTCAGCATACTGAAGTGATTCTTTCAGCAATTTTGTCCAACAAGTGAAAGTCCTTGTTAGTTTTGTTATTTATCTCTTTGTACAGGTACACTAATTTAAGCAATGCATGGGGCTGTAGATGGTATTGCAATGAAACTGTTTGAGATGATACTTTTTTTGTATACATGTACTGTCTCATGAAGATGGTCAAGGGCTTTAGAGCCATTAACTTAACTTATATGATAACTGTAAACTTATTTATCAGCAGAGGTAAACATTATTTTAAAGGAGAGGTAACTAAGTATTGAGCTCGTGTGGATATTTGTAAAATATGGCACAGTACACAATAAAGAACACTGAAGTCAGATAATCGTTTTGTTATTTGTTTGTTGTTGTACTTAACAATAATACCACAAGAGCGCATTGGATATGAGAATGATAGATAGCCAGTGAGGCGCATAGCACCAAGTTGGCTATAATCAACTCATATCCAACAAGTGCAAGTGGAATTACCGTTTTATTGAAAATGCCCCCAAAATATAGAAACCTACAAATTATAAAACAAAATTAAGAACGCCCCCAAACCTTACACATGTGCTCACTATATTTGCAGAGCATGGTATAATTAACAATTATTCCATGGTAGGTAGCCAACAAGACGCGAAGCACTGAGTTGACTATAATCATCTCATATCCAACAAGCACAAGTGGAAGAATTGTTTTATTAAAAAGGTCCCAAAATTATGCAGAGCATGGTATAATGGCTCATAACCCATGGTGGCTAAGCCAATGAAAACTCTAGAATTGCATTATCCCATGATCCAGTTTTTAACAATAGCTTATATACCAAGATGGTCAAGCCAATGAAAACTCTTTAATTGCATTATCCAATGATCCAGTCTTAAATTAAATTGACTAATATAACCCCGGTAGGGAGGGGGCTATATAGGCCTGTGTGAGATCTCAGATACTGAAAAATCATATTTCACAGTACATGCGCCTCAAGAACATTACAGAGCTAGTGTAGTACATGTACATTACAAGAACTTGTTAGTGGCAATTAAAGCACATATTTAGATGGGCGTGGTATCAACAAGTTTCTATTCTTACTGAACAAGAGGAAAATAAGCAATCTTAGTTGTTCCTGTGTGTTTTATACCTGGCTGATGTATTTTCTTTCTTTACTTAGTCCTCTGATGAACTATTGCTATTCTACCTATAACCACCCTTTGTCCTTAGCACATGCAGAGAAAATTGTCTAAATTTTGATCGACTTCTACCGAAATGTTATTAGTGTGAAATTTTCTGAATGGTACTAGGTGAAGGTATACTGGGTATGTGTAAAGTCAAACCATTATTGAGCAGCCACCCTTGGGAGGTGGCTGGTTTGAAGGGAGTATCCCACATCCTGTTATGTCCAATCGCAAAAATATACGATTTTTCTACTTGATATTCTGCTTTACCTGATCTTAATATCCCCTATCCCATTAATTTCCCCCAATAACCTGTATCCTTCACTTTTTTTACCCTAATATCTCATATTCCAAAAGCCCCTGATAGGGCCTCTGAAGTCGCTTGAGGCTTAGTAGAAACGTCAATATGTTCAAAGCAATTACACTTTAAGGCAATGTGGAATCAAATGAAAACAACAGTATAAGCCCGTGCGTTTGAATATTTTATCGGTGGTCACTTCCCATTTTCAGATTCTAATTATCATGTCATTCAAATTGACCTGTCTCACAGCCTGCGTAGCAGTCTTATCCGTTTCCTCTTAGCGGGAGAAAGCGAGAGCCAAGGGGAAGTTGCGCGAACGCATGTGGCGAGAGCAAAGAGTTAGGAACGGGGGCCCCCGTTCTCTCGTGCGACTTCCGCTTGCCTGAAAGGAAACAGAAAAGACTGCTACGCAGGCTACTCGCCTAAAATTTCACTTGTCTCAGCTTGAGACTGGTCATGCTACGAAAGAAAGTGAATCCACGTACTTTTTTATAGCATCACCGGTGCCAGAGAGGGGTAACCTGTTAAACCGATGATGAACTTCCTACTGCATGCATGAGTTGCTCTGCAGCAGCCCTTTGATAATGGCTTTGCAGTTTGGAATAGGTTCACAGTCTATTTTTGTTAGAACAAAAGGCAGGAGTCACCACGCGTTTTTTTAAGTTTTTAAAGAGAGTTGTTCTCAACTTCCACATACTCATTCTCAGGAATATCATAACCTATCCCACAGAGAACATACAATGATTCAGTATATGAGTAAAAAGAATTACTGGTTTACAGTGAAATCTGTCGCCTGTTGTCTTCGCAAACTTACAAGGAAGATCCCTCAGTCCACATGCCTTACTAAACACTAGCCCTAAACTTGTACCCGAACGGTATGTCGCGTTTTGAAAAAATTTCTCCGTTTGTCGGAACACATCAACTACGCCCGAATGTTGAAGAAAATTTTCTGCAAAACGCGAGAGTCTGGGTACGAGTTCCGCGCACGTGTGGAGGTCTCTGTAGGTTGCGTAAAAACAACACAAATTACACAATAAAATTCAGCTTGGCAGCGAGGCCTAGAGGACAAAAACAAAGGAAATTCAATGCAATGTTTATTCATTTCCAGGCCTCGCTATCAAGCTGAATTTTGGAAGAGAGGTTTACATGTTAACTATACAGAGAGTCTTTTTACGGTACTCTCGTATTCAATTTTTAGTGTGCTACCTGTGCTCGGGGGTGGGGGAACTCACCTTTTAGGGGTTAAAAAAAGCGATTTTGGTGTCTCTCAGGGTGTTCATTCTTAAAAGGTCCACAGCGGGGGCTTTCGCGGTGTTAGAGTACGAGCCGAAAAAAAAGAAAAAATGACAGGAGATGTTTGGTTTAGAATTGGTACCTCTTAGGGATGGAAAACAGTTCAAGCCACACTCACAAAACAGGATCTTGGTTCCTCTTTGGAGTTCTTTCCAAAATTTCCTTTCCATACGGGAGTCCCTACCCGTGCCTGTGCTACTCCTATTATAGACCTCCTGATTATACTTTTTAAGACCGTTTAAGGCAAGCAATGCTACCTCGTTTTGATTTTCTTTGTACTGGTCATTTTTCTTGCATTTAAGTCGCGCACTTGAGTATGGCTAAGCATGTGGTGTGCGTTGCGACATGCGCCAGGCAAGTGTACACAAATACTCCTTTCATTCTCATTCCTTGGGCCCATTTTCTTTCCAAGCCCACAAGGCCTAGGCGCAAGAAGCCAACAGCTCTTTGCCTCGTGCTCAGGCTTCCCAACTAAATTACTGTCAACGCTTATTGAACTAGTTTACGAGCTTTCCGACTCAGGCCAGTGTTTGTCTTCAGGTCACAGAGCATCTGATTATGACTCGCTAGTATGAATTATTTGGGAGCATTCTCGCTGTGAAAACTCAATTTGCATTGGCCGTGGAATCATGCAAATGAGAGTATAATAGAAATATTAAATATTTATTATTTATTATAAAAGAATTTACGTGTTCCACACCATCACTCTACTCGAAGCCGCGATAGCAAAGAGGTTGGCGACCCCAGTTGTTCAAAGGGTGGACAACACTATCCACCAGAAAAATCCTTTTCCAGTGGATAAGTGTTCACAAAACAAACCACGCTATCGACGAGATAGTGATTTATCCGGATACTGTTATCCACCCTTTGAACAACTAGGGGCAGAGTAATTCCCCATTAGTTATTACCATGTCATGAATATTACACCATTCTATAATGAATAATAGAGCGCGGTGCCACTCACTCTTAGTCCACCTACAAACTGGTCACAAATACTCCATATCTTAACTACAATATACGGAAACGTTTCTGTCAATAACAGTCCGAGGTCCCGTAAGTCGACTTTCTTGAGACCAGTAGGTGTCCGCTTATCGGGTCAAAAATGTAGTATCTGTGTATGAGGCTGGGACCTTGACTAAATGCCGAACTCGGGAGATTTCCGTCAGACACACCCACACAGACACCAGAAAGATTTGCAAATATCACAAGCACAACACAAAACTGTGGCTCATTTGTTTATATCTCTTGTGACCTTCATCAGTATTGAATACTCCATAGCTATCAATCCTATTACGCGCAAATTATAAAAGTTTTTCATAAACAACACACAACACCCTCGCGCACACACACTCCTGTTCCTTTCACCTCAGCACTCCGCGCCGGCGTAAAATGGCGCGCTGTATTTTGATACGGTATTCAGAAGTTTGCATTTTATAGACACAATAGTTTACTGCAATGAATCATACGACTTATCACCCAGTTTACTCACGGGACAAAGACGGTGAGAGACTAAAACATTATTGGTTGCTCGTTATAGTTTGTCCAAACGGTAAGAGAACCGAGAGAAACTGGGCGAGTGAAAAAGAGAGTGGACTGGGGAAGAATGAACTAAACAATCTTCCCCAGACCTCTCTCATTTTTTGGCTCACCTTCGCTGGTGTTCTCCACGACGGAGGGCCTGGGTTAGATCACCAGTACCAGAAGATGGGAATAGTTAAACACACGTTAAATCCACGGTTTAGCATGAAATGATTGGAAGTCAATTGTTCGCTTGAGTGAGAAATAACACCAAGTTTTGAATTCGAAGCCAAGTTACAATTGTTAAACATCTAACTTAGGTAACTAACTTGAACCAATTTTCGTTTCCTTTGGAGGTTTGAAAAAATGCGATTCCACTGTACATGAAGGCCAAAACACAAATAATTAATTATAAATTTTCTTTTGTTGTGTTCCCTGAGACTTGGAGCCAAGTAAAAATTTGGAAACCGGTGGATTGCCTTGTTGCCGCCGTCGTTAAAGGTTTTAAACGACCGATGTTGCCAGTGTCAAGCCTGTTCTAAAACACTCAGACTTGAAACGTCAGTATGCAAAAGCGACACTAGTCAAGACTGGATTCTTGAGCTTAGAATCACCAAGGGCACCGTCAGAGGCGAACACTTTGAATTGCGCGGGGGTAGGCCATAGTGAAAGAGATTATTTATGAGACATTTGAGAACAAAAAGGCCATTATTGAGAAGTCAGAAAGTGGAGAATTAATTCTAAAGTGATTTGGAGAGCTTGGTGGTCCAATATTGCATTTGCAACTTCGCCGTTGAGAAGTCAATTGGGAGAGTTTCTCCTGAGAAAAACTTCACTCTCAAAACCTGTCTAACGATAGAAAAAAATAATTTTTGCGCTGTTGCATTTTCAATGGGATAATGAAAATACGATATCATCGGACACTGTTTTTCAAGCACAGTTGGATCCCACCCCACAACCACCACGCCCACAATCCGAACCGCGAAACCCAATTCTTGCTTCAAAGGAGACTATCACCTCACGGCCCAAAATGGTAGTTTTGTCGCCCCGTGTCGACTGTCACGTTTGTTTTGTACCACGCTTTGTTTCTCCTCAGTAAAAAGACTCTCTTCTTCGTCTGATGAGTCTCCTTCACCGTATGCCACTAATGATGCAATGGCTGGTGACTTCACTGCTACGCTATCCTCCGTCTTTGGCTTCTTTGTGACAGCAGCGGGTTGTGAAAAAGATGGAGCTTCTCGCTTATCTGTTAACAAAAAAAAAAACGCACACCACAACACAACAGGAAGAGACAAACGGAACAAAGAAAACACAGGTAAAGAGTTTGTTAAGTTACCAGCATCACAGAGTCCACAGGGGTTCACATGAAACAAAAACAAGAGTCGAATTAGTAAAACAATCAAAAAAGGAAAATACCGTAGATCGTCAGAGTACCCCAACCTCCCCACCCACCCCTGTCCTTGTTTGATTCTCTCGTACCCCTTGCTAAGATGACAATATACAATGTATTTCATTGCTTGTTTTTGAAGATACTTCTTTTTAAACTGAAAAATAGGCAAAAACTAACAGAAGAACAAACAGAAACTAACTGGTCTTCGACATCTATGAGGGCTAACTGACTTCCATACAAACAAACAACCAAACAAAAACAACAACAAACAAACAAACACAACAAAACACTGATCTCAAGACACCTCAACATCAGTTACAACTTTTCAACAGTTCTGAATGAGCGAGAAAAACCCACATTGACAAATGTAGCTTACATGAAACACAAGAACTGAAAACATGTTGACCTACACTGCTGGCGACAGCAAAATATGGAACCTTACCTGTTGCTAGTCTGTTCCGGGAGGAGGCCTCTGCAGCAGGCAAGGCACTTTTAGGAGGCAGCGGGGCTACGAACTCGCGAACTTTGGGCTTAGTTTTCACGACCGGAAGGGCTGGAGGAGGCGGCATCAACGGTGACGGCTGTTTCTGGCCCTCGGCTGCTTCAGCTTCACCTAGATTTAAGATGGAGGAGTCCTAGAAGAAAGTCATCAATCAGCAGGCAAAGGAAAGAAAGAACAGATATGTTAGCAAAGATCAGTCTTGATGTCGGGCTGCTAAGAGGCAACAAAGCGGACATCAGTAACAAAGCAATACTCGTTTTGGTCGCAAAAACTTAGGGTGAAAAGGGAAATCCACGAGCCAACTGGCCTTGGAATGTAACACTACAACCATGTTTCTGTACATCGAGTACCTAGGAGTATTGCTAGTCCCCTTCACTCCCCAGATGAAATGCTAGGCGATCAAAGGTTACTTCAAGGCATTTTGTACATCAATAGACTGAAGATGACAGAAGGCTCCGTCGAAACATCTCTTTAAAACTTAAAAGTTTTGTCGTTTTCTTTAAATTTTGTGTCAAGTTTTCCAAAACAACCTCGCGAGCCAGAGTGTGCATCACTCTTCACCGAACCAAACCCCAGCCTGCTCCTAAAACAATACTCTATCGCAAGTGATGAAGCGCTTTTTTATATGCTAAGCGATCCACAGACAAGTGTACGTTGTACAAAGATTTATTCAATATGCCCGGTAGAGCGAGAAATTCTAAAATAACAGAGCAAGCCCAGAGCACCTGATGTCCTGAGCCTCTTGGTGTTAAACGATCCGGCTGTGCGAAAGGAGCTTTAAATGGAATCTAAAGTTGTGTTTGAACAAATATTAACAATTTATAGGGAAAGAAGAAAAAAAGAAAACAAGTTGTTAACACCTGAACAAAAAGCAAATAGTGGTTAAGAAATTTATATCTTAACAAGGTTCACAGAAATTTATCGGGCGGTACCTGTTCAGACATTCTGAGGGTGGGGTTTGAGAATATCGCTATAAAAGGACCCCCCTCCTCCTACCACCTCATCGGAAAAACACATGCACATATCCGTTGAAGCTATGTTCTAAGGGACTAAAGGCTTTACAACTGAGCTACATTCAGTCTGAATGAAGGCATTCCTTGGTTACAAATGAGCACGAGAAATAAATAATAACCTAAAATTGTACTATACACATGTACTTGGACAGAGTTTTTCATACCCCCAGTAGGGATTGAATCCATCACCTTTGGACGCAGGGTCCAATGCTCTGCCCACTGAGCTATGGGAGTTAAAAGAGATAGAAGTGTTCGCTTTTGAGTTTACGACTCATGACTAAAACTCCATGGCCTGCTCTTTCTATGAAGTAAGCTATATTGTATAGCCGGGTATGTGCTGCACCAGGTAGGCCATGAAACTGGGTCACACACAATCGCCACGCTACATTTAAGAAGCAGATAATACAAAGACTGTGCTCATCAACTCATGACACTTGTCAATGATGGTACCTTTTCTTTAAACTTTCTTTTAGGCGGCTCCTGAGCATGCGCTGGTTCTCCCTTCGACTGCCCTTGGTAACTGCAATAAAGCAGGTAGGTAGGTAGGTAAAACTTTATTTATGCAGGGTGGCCCATTCAGCACAGTGGCTGGTATCCAGAGGGGCGCTGCTAAATACAATTTCTAAAAATATAAAACGTCTAATAGTATAAAATAGTTATAAAAATAGAGTTAAAAAAAAAAAAACTAACGTCTAGTAGTTGAAATAGTTATATAAAAAGAGTTTAAAAAATTGAAACGAGTTACAAGCATGAACTGGTAGGGAAAAAAATGGATATAATCTGTGATAGATTAGTCACAGAGAAAACGGTTTTCACTTGGGTGTCAAAAAGTAATTAGCTTGCACTACGCCACACGATTAGTTAAAAATCTCGCGCCGCCTTTTCATCATCCAGCCAGAGGTAAAACCAAACCCAAACGTGACTCGCTCGCGCTCGCAGACGTTTTCACGCGCTTTAAGTCGGCTACCTGTATTGCGTGTTCGTTTGTTACGGCAATTGCTTTGCTTTCTATCACTCTCTATCGCGCTATAGAAAAGCCAGTGGAAGTTTTTGAGAGGGAGAAATTAAATGTTTCCGCAGCTTTTTCCTGGACTAAGAGTGGTCCCTCGTTCGCTTAGTCCGTCTTGCGTGACGCGAGAGAAAACCACGAGAAAAATGCACGCCGCCATGTTTTCCTCGCGGTTTATTTACAGTCTCGCTCGACGGACTAAGCGAAAAGGGACTACTCGTAGTCTACTTGTTCCAGTTCTACTAAACTTTCCCAAGTTTTTCTATAACCAAACAGAGGCCAAGAAATTCATTGTTTCTATTAGAAAACAATGCTATAGCAAGACAGAAATCACTTGTTTATTTTTATCATCAATTTAAATCTCGTTTTTTTAAAACTCGCACCATCGTTATGTGAACAGCTCGTGCTAGTTCTGCTGCTTTTGAGTTTCAGTAGAATTCTACAAGTAAACTAATAAAAATGCTGTAATCTGATAGGTCAAGCTCTGATCATCCACTGTCAGCCCTTTCTGTGCAAAGGCGGGATGTCGTCCACTTAATGTCACCGTTTTCTCGTTCTCCAAAGTTTCCAGGAAGATTTAGAAATCTCAAGCTTATAATCTTATTGTTAAATAGAAGTTCGGTTTTTAGCGCACGATTCCAGTTAAAAGCAATACAAATACCAAACACAATAATGTACATACCTCGGTGATGAGCTTGGAACTTCAGGTCGATATTCATTTCCTACTGAAGGAGGCTAAGGAAAGAAGATAGGAGGTCTCATATTTTGTATTACCTCGTGGTCATTAGCTTAAAAGAGAGACTCAAAGTAGTGAAGTGTATGCTTGGGGCTGGTAGCTGATCAAGCTGCTACCTGTGGACACATACCTGAAGAGGAGCAGCAGGTGGGGCCTGTACAAGAACTTCTGGACGAGGTCCAGATGGGCGTGGGCTACTTGGAGGTGCTGCCTGGTGTTGAGGGCCAGGAGGAAAGCCATGATATGGTGCTGGTCCTCCATGAGTGGGATTCACAGGGGGTGGATGGTTACCATAACCGGCAACTACATTGCCAAAAACATAGGAAATAGTTGATTACTAAGGAACATTAATCTTAAACAATATCAAGCAACCAGCTAATTCGACACTGCACAAATAGAAGCTTCTATCTCTGACTCCTTCAGAGGAAGTCCTGAGTTCTTCATTCTAGATATAAAACGTCAATGAAGTCTTAGCAGAGATTCATTTTAAATCCTTTGATCCTCATCTTGAAACACCTCTGACCTTACAATGTCAATGTACGTCAATCAGTCAGTCAGTCAGTCAGTCAGTCAGTCAGTCAGTCAGTCAGTCAGTCAGTCAGTCAGTCAGTCAGTCAGTCAGTCAGTCAGTCAGTCAGTCAGTCAATTCCTTTACTTAGAGTGGCCCCTACACTTCTATGTAGGTTCATCACACGCATGTACATGACTGTATGCTTTGATGACCAGCTGTAACCAGCAAACACTGGAAAGGAAATAATGCAGTAGAAGTATATTGAAGATGACAAACTGTAAGAGATCTAAATGGAGGTAGAGGTACCTACCTGGGGGTGGAGGGGGACCATAGCGAGGTGGGAAAGGATGTGGGACACCATGCCGCACTGGAGGAGGTGGAGGCTGTCACAAAAAAAGTCAAGTTTAGATTTATATACATGTACAACATCATAATAAAAAGTAATGCAGAGTAACTTGCTGTGAAGAACATTATGACACAAACTATTGTTTTTCCACTGATTTATTTAGGTTTTCTATAAATGAGATTATCAATAATCTCAGTTAACTGGGAGATCTGCTGTTGGCCTTTGCTGTGTAGTTTTGCCCTTGTGGTCTTGCTCTGCGTAACTTTGTCACTTTTGCCTTTGGTTTGCCCCCTCCCACCCGCCTCTTGGTTCATGGTGGGCCCTGTGTTCAGGTAAGTTCAGTTATTCTCCACTGAGAGTTCAGTGTGACAGGTGCCAGGGGAGGTAACCCATGGGAGGTTGCCATGATTACCCCCTTTATTTGCATTTCAACCACACCAACTTGCTTATTTCCTGCTTTGCTGTCAATTGGCACCTACCCTCCATTTGAATGTTGCTTATCACCAAGTCAATCTCTAAAAGTTTTTTTTTCCAATGGTCTATTGAGTCAGTTACATATTCAAAGAGCTAGCTCACAATATCTTACAGGTGAGTCATTTTCATCAAGAACTGTCTGGTGCATGGACATAAGAATTATCAATGGCATCTCACATGCTGGTAGTACATGTTCACAGTTGTTTAAGTCAGTTGAATGTTACATGCGGCTTTGGTGAACAGTGTTTGTACATGTACCTGTTGTGGTGTTCCATGAGGAGGATGGTTGTATGGGTATCGTGGAGTGACTGGCGGCTGGGTGGGCTGAGGATAACCATTACCAGGTGGAGGTGGCCGAGGATATCCATAGGCTGGAGGCTGTAGGAGAAGGTAATAGAGTATACGGTTTAAATCAATATGCATGCTTGTTTCCTTTCTTACTATTATTATTAAGAGGGGCTGAAGAATGTATGAAGCCAGGGCTGTCATTAAGGGCCATAACCTGTTATACTTGTTAACAACTGCATCGTGCTGTACGGAAGATGGGTGCCTGGGATATCCAGGGGCCTCCACTGTGACCAGCGGGCCCCTAGACAGTATAATGAGCCGTGAACCCCTATGCAGTCTTCCAGGCACCTGTCACACTGGGTTACCAGTGGAGATGGGGAGGGGGAGGGGGTGGGGAAAGACGTTGACGAATAGACCAAAGATGTTCAGGAAACTGCTCAATCCTAAGACCAAAACGTACTGGGGACTGCCACGCTGGAACACGCTAGTACAATGGCGAAGTGCACTGAGCCTGCAATACCATACGAAGACTGCTGACCAGAAGTACCAGCTACTCTTTGTTGTTGACTTTGTTAATTTGCATTTAACAACATTTATGGCTGAGTATACTTCACAGGCCTTTGATGTTATGGGTGAACTTGCCTGTAGTTAATTCAAATCACCCACAAAGTAACAAATTTGTTACAAGTGTGAGGATCAAGGTTACAGGTGACTCAGAACTTAATGACAGCTCTGGAAGCTGACAGGAATAACACTGTATCTAAATTTTGACAGCACTGCTCATCTTGGCAAGTCACCAAAAAAAGTGCTTACTAAAGATACAATTTGTATGCTTCCAAAGGGATTGAGACTCAACTGGGTGAGTAAAGGTACATGCTGGCTAGAGACTGCGTCTGAACCTACTGGCCCATCAGGCTGGTACTTAGCACTAGTTTCCTTAGCATAAGCGAGTAGGAGTATTTCTACTCCTGTCTACATGGGATGCAAGTCTGTGCAGGATTTGCCCCAGCCGTGTATTTATTGGTACACTCATGGTTTATGATTTTGATTTCCAGTTGAAGTTTTTTTTGAAAGAAAACTGTTAGCAATTTGGTGATGAATAAGATAACAAGTCTTAATCGCATATAAAGTATAGTCATACATGTACAAGTCATGCATTGGATAAATCCCTATCCAGTGGCCAACATATTTTTTGCCAACTCTTATCCACTTGATCATGCTTTATCTAGTATTATGCACCCTCTGAGCAGCTAAGCCCTGAACTAACCTGATACCCAGAAGACGGCTGACCCATATTGACGGGATTGCCAACTGCTAGGATAGTCAAAAACAAAGTGAAATTATAATTATCATCAGAGAATCACAACATTCTACTTGTGCATTTAAGTGTTATACGTTCACACAAAGAAAGCATTACAAGAATGGTATATGGGTGTGGATCCAGAGGGTATACACACTAGCCCCATGGAAGGTCACTTCAAATGATGCTAAGGAAATGGCATCAAAAGCAAAGATTTTAAAGGGTAAGTATGAAGATCCCGTAAACTGGAATTTCTGAAAGGATTGGGGTATATAATATCCCCCTTCAAAAAGTCTCAGAAATGGGTGGTGGTGGTGGGGGTGGGGAAAATAAATATTTTATTATTATTATTATTATGGAACATCACATGAGATGAAAACTGTAAATGTGGTCAATTTGTAGTAAGGACCACTTGATCTTATGCAGTGGTACATGTTCAACTTGACTAGTTTTATATTGGAGGGTTGTATCAGCAGATGGGAAATCTAAACCATCCATCTACTTTCTTATTCCTCCCTAAACAACTCATACTGTAGTGCACAACAAAACACAGAACTGAATGTGAAGACTGGAAAATCAACTGCATAAACCATTCTCAATTCATACCCCATTCACAAGACATCTGAAATTTAACCTGAAGAGTACCAAACTGATGATGTGTGAAACTGTCACACAAAATACTAACTCTGCTTCTGTATTATTAGCATTTGCTCCTTTGATTTCAAAAATGCAACAATCACTCAGGCACAAATTTCAGATGTCTTCTCATGAGAGAAGAAAGGGATTGGGAGGGGGGGGGGGGGGGGAAAGAGGTGGAAAAAAAAAAAAACCATCATTCCCAAAACAAAAACCAGTAGAAAAAA
>Ga0126339_10001035_pt1 | contig 17757 bp, 10 predicted proteins | sample OrbTmetagenome_2_FD_92532 | JGI IMG/M metagenome (GOLD analysis project Ga0126339, IMG submission 92532) | Coral microbial communities from Petempiche,Puerto Morelos, Mexico - Orbicella T R C metagenome | ecosystem: Host-associated > Invertebrates > Cnidaria > Coral | place: Petempiche,Puerto...
AAGATGGAGCTATCTTGCCCGCTCGGGACTACCCGCCGTGTCCCGCAAGAAAAATTTCCCCGAAAGCCATATAATAAATCCTTTATTGACCAAGCTTGTTCGGTCAAGATGGCTGGATATTGGTCTCGTTCTTTTTTCGCGAGTTTATGGACCTCGACTCCGTCTCGGTCCATAAACACGCAAAAAAAAGAACTTGGCCAATATCCAGCCATCTTGACCTCACACTTGGTCAATAACCCATACATATTGGCCATTTTCCCAAAGTAATCTCCCTCAAGTTATTTTTAGACTTGGTTTCCAGTTTCCCGCGGATAATCTTACTACGAGCAGCAAAAAATATCTTAAGTCGTTTACATTCACCATTATCAATGATACAAGTAAATGAGGATATTTTCGAGCAATAAGAAGTATTTTGGATTTCAAAACTGATGTAAATTATTAATACAGGATCTAGAAGTGGAGTCTGAAACAATAGTTTCCTTACATAAAATTTATCATATGAATATTTTATGGCAGTTAGCGCAAAAATCTTTTAATAAACTAAATTTTTTTCGTTTAGTACAGCTTGATAGTGAGTCACACGCCTCAATAGATAACGCGTGTGAAAAGCTACATGATTTGACAAAATGGCTCAAGAAACTCGCATTTTATACAGGTGGGTCTGTTGCTTCAACAAGCTCAAATGTTTCCATTCTTTCTAACACCTTGCCCCTTTGAAATGTCGTGCAGCTAAAAACGAATCGGAATTTGATGGCGCGTTAGACAAAATTTTCAAACTCTAATGCAAAAATTATTTTCAGTTTTTTCATACAACGCAGAGAAACGGCAGAGCGAGAGATCTGGAAACGAGATTAGACGTGACGTACAAAGTCCGTGCGCAGCAAGAATGCTCACAAACAATGAGCGCGAGAATTACATATATTGACAGTATGATACCCGTTTTATTATGCAGCTAGGCCATTAATAGTTATTTGAAAGATTAAAAAAGCCGACAATAGCAAACAAGACGGTTTGAAATTATGAGATCTGGTCAGATGTTCGGAACAAGAGCACCCTTATGAAAATTATGTACCTTCTGCATGTAGAATACTGCAATTTATGGCTGAGATGGACATTTCGATTTAAAAGAAATATTAAGTCCCACTGTTTTGCAACTTTTCAGCTCATAACTGAAGACCTTTAGGTTTGTATTTAAATTTGCCGATCTAAAGTTTTGAAAAGCAATCTTTTTTCTGCTGTGCTTTTGCAGTTGGCAGGAAAGAGTTTCACCATATCAGAGAACCAATTAACGTTGGATATGTAAGTAGAATTGTAAAATACAAGAACGAAAACAAGAAGACAACAACTCATTTCGTAGATTATCGGCCCTTACTAATGTGTTTAGCTTTGCAACGGTACCATCAGTGAACACAGCAAGCAACGAACTCACCTTCAGCTCTTGTGAGAAGCTTCTTCTAAGATATAAGTATCTTTGTTTTTTTCGTAAGCGGTCGCGTGCTTCGCGCGCTATGACGCCGCTGAACAGCAGATCGCGTGGAGGTATTCCGTGATGTATCACTGCGTGAAGTGTATGTTTTAAAACTCTATTTTGGCCTTTCTGCTCTCGTCTAAACATCAAGGGATTACAGTCATTTAAACAACTTGGAGAATTGATCATCGTTATTAAAAATAGGCTCGGATGACGTTTTGCAAGCTAGTTTGTAAATAGTGTCATGATCATGCGGTAAAAATAAATTAATTCGCGGCACCTGAGGTGTGGCGATTCATAAAGATAATAATTGTATAAGTTTCTGGCGTTAATCTCGCCCGGCGGTGTATCGTTTTATGTTTACCGACGGTGCTGCTGGTTGCCGGAGTCACGAAATGTTCTTGAAGAAATTCATATACGCTTGGCAAAAGTCACTTTTTTAAAAATTAATACTTAGGCGCTACGAATTGAAACAAAGCTAATAAAAGACGACGAATGTGTTGAAAAAGCGAAAACACCAGCAATGTTAACAAACTGAATACCCTGAGGCAGCGGACATTATACTTGTTATAATAATTCTAATAATCTATTGTAACTGCAAATTTACATTTTCAAAACTGAGCTAAAACGATTGGTAAAGAAAAACATTTGACCACATGTCAAGTTTTTAATGCCATATGCGCCATTTATAAATGTTTTGTGTATAAGAAATACAAAATTGTATTTTCGCCTGAATAATACATAAATCATTTTTTGAAGTTAAGGAAAGGTTGTTTTGTCTTACAAAAATTAACAACGTTGTTTCCGCAAGCCCCTTGTATTTGATATATTGAGAACTATCTGATCCCAGACGAAGACAAAACAGAAATCAAATGAATCAACTTACATCAAAAGTGTAACAGTTCTCTTCCAGCGCTAGCCTAGCCACCTGCAGTCAAATAAAATTTGCTCTCAAAAGACCCCCCTCCTCTCCCTACCTTTAAAATGACAAAAACATTTTATGATCGAATTTCTAAATTCTAATATAAAAAGTGACACGATCGTTTTTGAAAATATTTGTTATCTTTTCATGAGTTTAATAATGCCCATTTGAGGCTCGATATTGCTCGTTTGTGCGTCAGCTGATTTTTGTCTTGTTTTCTAGATTTTTGCTCAATTCAGAGCCGTAGTTAACAAATTTAAATTACGCCTTCCGGTGCGGAGATATTTCAGCTTCCCTTACCGGAAAATTAACGTTAATCTATATGAGGGTTGTAAACAGTATTTTTGCTATTCGTGAATGGCCCAAGATTTTTCCCGATGAAATAAGAATTGGGAAAAATTTTAAATCGATCTCTGGCTGAAACGATTAAGAAATTACAAGCTTTGGACTGCCTGAACTACAGTCTTCGACGGGTAAAATGTGAATGACAAGAAACGAAGAAAAAGAAAAAAAGAAAAATTCAATACTTTCACGAAATAAGAAATGCTCAGTTTTTCGCGTGAATCATGATGAGTTCTTAAGTAGCCGTGAACCGCGATTTCCCAAAATATTTTTTTTTTGTGAAATGAGAAATAAGCGTTTATAATTCGTTGTTTAGCGTTATTTTGATTATATCTTCTGTTGTTTTGAACAGCCATAACAACTGCAGGCCAATCTTTGATCTCTTTTCATACTCTTGCGGAACGCGATGTTTTTTTCCCTGGTGCAGAAAAAAAAGAAACGTAGTCAAAGCGGATGTCAAACTAGGCTGTGCTTTGGACATGAAGTTTCAAAATCTCGTTAATATGTAATTTGGTCTGGAAAATGTCCTTCTTATCGTGATTCGTGAAATGCCTATTTTTCGTGAATTGTCAGGGAAAGGACCGTTTTATTTTTCATGTAATGTGAGTTAGATCGTCAGCTTTTCCACTTGCTGAGCTCAATGTCGCCTTTGTGGGTATATAAGCAATAATTGTCTCCACTTAGTGCGAAAACATGCTCGGATATTTGTCCGCGGACATTAACTGTTCTGAGAAGCGAGAGCTTTATTATCCCTCGAGCTTTATTTTGCTACAAATTTTTTTTCGCAACACCCCTCATATCCAGTCACGTGACCATTGCTTAGACCAATCGCGAGCGTGCAAAAATATTTGATGGATTATAAATACTGACATAAATAATTGTTTCTTTTTGGCACTTTAAATGAATGCTTACCGTACCCGAGGGTTTTTGGTTATTTTAGAATGTTTTCTTCAGACTGTCAACTTCAAATTGAAATGGAAGTCTTACCAGTTGAATGAAAACCAAATCTCATTTATTTCGAAAAAAAAAAAATATATATATGTTGCAAATACGCAAAGTAGTTAATAAATTTTCCCGTCATTGCAATAGCTCCCACGTTCCATATATCAGAATTTTTTAATGACACCAAGGTTCTCTGCAAAACGTCTCTATTTGACAATGCTTTGCTTTGAGGCAAGTCTGTTTTAGGAATTTTTAGACAAATGAATCTTAGAAAATTTGCAATTTTGGACAGAATGCCTCGGAGTCATGTCATGCCAGTTTTGATGTACAGCTGTTTCGACGAGGTTTGTCCTACAAACAGGGTAAAAGGGTACGCGACAATGCCGGTTGTTGTTATCGCTGCTTGATTGAGGTTCACGGTGTTTCAGCAAAAAGGAAGAAGAAATCATGAATACAAGTATTTGTGCTGTCTTCCTTCTATCACGCTGAACTGAGGCACCTTGAGATTCAATCAAGCAACCGTGAACCATCGATACCCATAATACCTTTCGACACTGCGTACTCTTCGACGCTTTTGAAAGGACAACCGCTGTATTGAACTTAGCTTATTCAGCAGTAGTTGTATCAGGTGGATCGGGTTTCAAGTTTCGCGAGCAAGATATAAACAATAAGAGAGCCTAACAGCGGATTGCTGTAGAAGTAAGTCATCGTTATCGAATATTTCGAGTCGAATCAGGGGCTTCTCTCGAAAAGAGGAAGAGTTAAGTCCAGCGACATCAATATAGAATAGATTCTATTGACACTGAATCAGATAAGCGACATAGAGTAGAAGGATAGGGATTAAAATAAAATAATAACATCTAAACATCTAAGAATAAGTGTAGAAATGTGACACTCATAAATTCTTGAAACAAAAGAGACATGTTTTAATCCTGAAAGAAACCATATTGCTAATTTATTTTCCGGCCACAGGCAGCCACGTCAATAGTGTAGCTTTCTTTTAATATTGAATCACGTAAGTGCCTTAAAAGGATCGAAAATATAATAAAATGAAATAAAATAAAATAATCTAATCTAAACACGCAGGAATAGGTGCAACGTTCAGTATTATACTCGTACGTTGTTAAAACGAAATAAAAGAAACAAAAGTAAAACATTTTTATCTTGAAGGATACCATATTGCTGATTTTCTACAGGTTTATAGCGGGTTAGAATTTAACGCCTACGAACTCCGTTGTTTTTGGCGCTTCTGTTGTACTTATCTATCTATTTGGACCTATTTGGTATGTTCAGAAAAGGATTCCATGACCTATGACAATGGGTAAATATGATCTTGTTTGATCTGTATGTTGAACAGACTATTGTTTTCGTGAAACTATACGTTCGAACAGCGGGAGACATGAATCTGATTATAAAACGAACAAAAAAAAATTAACATTTCCCACACTTTAATTCTCTATATTATAAACTTAACTTAAATAGGACAAAAATGAATTTTTTTTTGCAAAAGATGCTTCGATTTAGCTGAAACAAATCAATGTGTTATAGTTTAAGCTCGTCTTTGGAAAAGCTGTGAAAAATGATACTTATGTACTCTCTTGAAAAAGTGAATACAAAAAGAGGAATATGAATTAACGATCAAGAGATAGAAGATCGTGGCATTGCAATATGTCCCTAACGAAATACATGTTATGACATATGCGAACTGTTTTGGATTGTTTTCATGTTTTTTAAGGTTGTTATCATTAAGCTAAAAGGAATTGTTTTTCATGTATTTATCCCGAAATCCAATAAAATCTTAGGAAAGATTTCCGACGCTTTGTTGCTTGTTTTTCATATCCTTCCGTTGAATTTAAGCTTTGCATCTTAGACTTAACTGGAAACGGTGAATGTTTTACCCAAAAACATTTCCCGAAATTCACAACGGGACATGGAAACATCGTTGGGGAGTTCCTGGAGTTTTTTTCTTGTGCCATCGTTATATTTTGCCAGCTTTCCACATGTCAACAAGGATTAATATTTACTGCTGGCAAATATCTCAAAGTAAACGACTTCTCTCACGTATATAATTTTGAATTTCATTTTCGACCTCGAGAGGCTGAATTGAGAAGTGTTTTTGTCACCTAAGCTTACGACCAATTCGTAAATCTTATAAAACAATATTCAGATTCGTTTCCACTTGTTGACGAATGCTTCAATTTTTCTTCTCCATGTAACAAAAGGTTTTGAGTGCGAAGCGCCAAAAAACACATAACAGAAAACTGAACCTGTACGTACCATTCTAATGCATCCTGAAGATTTTCTCTGTTCAGCACAGCATCATAAAACTTCTTGCGTTTGTAGCGGAAAAAATGGATAGCAAACTTGAATGCCTTAGTCGCGAGAGTTTTTAGGAACTTAAACGCTTATAACTTATTTATGTTTGTCGGCCTCGGAGTGATTTTATGCCAAAACATCCCGTTTGATGTTAGCTTGTTGTTGACCAGCCTTCCAAACTGAATTACGTTTACAATAAATGGATATATTTAGCTACTACTCACTAACGTAGGATTTTTTCTTTTATCAAAGTATCACTTTACATAACAAAACCATGATATCAGTTTGGCCGATACCTCCCGCTAGTAAACATGTAAACATTTAAAACAAACTAGACCAAAGCGGACGAGCTAGACAATGTAGAATGAGATGTTTATTCAGTTGTACGTATGACAAAAGATGAATTAAAGATGGCATTGGGTGTATAGGTAGAATTCAAAAACTTGGCAGATTTTTTCCTGGCTTGGGTTCATTTTTTCTTTTTTTGGAATCTCGTTTATTCTGAAAAGAATATTTTGGGAAATGAGCGGACTTGAAAAAGACGCCCACAAGACAGTACACATACAAATGAACAGAGACACATGCATATGATTATCACTACTTTTTCATCGCATTTGCAGAGTGAAAAAAAAAAATACTGATGATAAAATAACGAGCGCACAACATTTCAAATTCCTCATCACCCTCCAAAGCATTCATACATAGCACGCGAACATCTGCACGAAATCTTAATATCACAGTTATCTAAGTCTGATACGGCGTGAAAAGAACGCCTGGTTTATCAGCGAAATAAGCGGTTTATATTTTACAACACACTACTGGTTTCAGATGATCTGGTATGTAGAGCTGTCATATTCTTCACCCGAATTCTTGTGTTAAATAGTTGTATTCGTTTAAATTTTACTTATCCACAAAGCATCTTTGCATCAACAATTCCATTTCGCAAAAACCAACGTCTTGAAATTGTGTACATACGAATTTCACCTGCAAAAAATCCATCTTTTTGATCTTGAGCAGATTATTTTATTGTGGAATTAATGTAACGATATAGGTTTCGTTTCGGCAGGCGCTGCATGGTTGGAATAATTACGAAAGGAATCACAGCGACGGTCAATCGCAAATTTCGCGAAAGTCCCAATCGATCGCTGCATAGCGAAAGGAAATAATGTAAAAGTTACGACGGAGGTAAAGCAATTTCATTTCACTACAGCGCCTCTTAAGCAGTTTAAGTTTGAGTTGATTACTTTCTTCGTTTAGGTGAAGAGTCAACGCAATGTGTGCTTCAGTGGAATGAAAGTAGCCGATAGTTTTCCAAAGTGATACATGGCCGGTGGAAGGGTCGCAAACGGTAAAATTTAAAGGTCGCAAAAGACATGGCGAAAATTTTTTTCAAATTACTGCTATTGTAAAGCCCGATTAAATGACTATGTCGGTACGAAAACGCATTTCACTTCAAGACTGATAGAAAAGCCAAAGGAACAAGCACTGTTGTTTTTTCTCGCGACAAACATTCGTGACAGACTCGGAAAGCCTCGGATTCCCTCGGATTCGTATTGTCTGCCGTGACTCGCGGGAAGGATTCGGATTTTCATTGTCTATCGTTATAATTTAGCGCGAGCCCTTCCGAATGAGTTTTTTTAACGTCTCTCATTGATTTTAAGTCAAGGAGAAGATTAAATAATAACAAAAACAATAATAAAGGATTTCTATAACGCCAGTATTCTAATGCTCAAAGGCGCTTTACAATGATTATCAGCGAAAATCTAAAAAAATAATCTAAAAATTAAAATCATTAGTCTAACATTAAACCGACTTTGAGCTGATGGAACAAATTTTCTCTTGTGACAAATGGATTCAACTCTAGTCTTGGCGTGTATAAAGCATGAATTCGTTCCAAAAACAATAAATAAATAAAAAATAACTTAGTTGGCAACTCCCCGCGGGAGCTTTTCAGGGCCAATGTAAACAAACCCCGAAACGTATATAGTAAAACGTGAAAAACCCTCAACGGCACGAGAGAGGACAGTTAATTCTCTTGAAAGTCTCAATGAGGAAATAACAAAATACTAGTCTACTCAGGGTAATACACACCTCCGAGTGAAGGACTTGAACAGAATGTGGAAACACCTGATTTTAAGCCCCACAAATTCCTACCTCTCCATTTACACGCATACGACCGTTACATCTCGCGCCTCACTTAGTTAAAAGTAAAACACATTTTACCTGTAAATTTGCTGATGTACCTTCTTGTAAAATAGCGTCAGAAAACACCGTATAAACCGTGAAGATCTCTCTTGCAATAGTCCCTATGGCCGTGCCAGATGCAAAACAGGTTTTGTTTTCCACCGAGTTATTTAATAGTTGTTCTGTTTCATCTAACGTAATTAGCATCTTGGACTGTGCTCTTCAAATTTGTCATATTTGTAATTGTGCCATTCATTAGCCATCGACCTGTTTGGAGTCACGAATCTTCATTTTACTCCAATCAGTGGAAAATTCACACCGAATACATCACTGCGATTGCCACGAGGCCAGTTATAAGACAGATTTTGAAACGCCTCAACTCTGTCAATTTTTTTGGGTTGTATCGACCAAAGTGATAACTCCTTAATATTTTACGACGACAGTTCGTGTTGTAAGCATAATGCAAGCAGTTTGAATCTGTCAAATATGTAGATACGTAAATATTGTCTTGCTGTAAAAAAATAGTAATTGCATCCAATTTTGATCTGCCAAAACGTATCTTTCTTCCGGTAAAAGAGAAACATTACATGGATTTAAGATACGCGGTGACTCATATCAAGGTTGAAGATGACATACAGATTGGAAAAAAAGAAATGATCTGTTTGAAGTCCAAAGCTATTCGTTTCAGTATTTTGAAAAAAAGTGAAAAAAAGGTAAAACTGAAAACTTCGTTTACACGATTGGTAAGCGCTGTTTGTCATTCGATATTGTCACCATTAGTGACGTCACAACAGGACAGCTTCAAAACGTTTGAACTCCTGTACAAATATGGTTTATCGTTATTTTTGGCACGTATTTTTTCAATTATATGATGATATTAAATGACTGCTCAAAGGGAGCAACTCTAAGCTTTCTATCGGTAAGTCCAGTACTTTAGGTTGCAATGTAACTGCGCCTTGTGTTCAAGCTACGTTCAGGTTTCTGTATGACGCTATTTTTTCAGTTTTTCACTAAGTTCCACGTCTCATTGTCAGCTCTCCATTGTTTCTTTCACGGGCTGGTTGATCACGGGGTGGGGAGGGTGCAATTTTTTATCTCGTTTCGAACGGTTTTACGGCGAAGTAAGGATGTCGTGTTGAATTACGTATCGTTTGGTGCAGAGCTGCTATGTAGTATTCTTAAGGCGACTGAAAATGTTTTAAACGGTAATAAGCCTAACCAGTTTTTCAACCGCAAAAACCCTTACCATGGTGAGCTCACGATCTCCCTTCCCCCGCGCGAAAATAAATCCATCAAGGCATAAAAAGTTTTAAAGCAAAAGTGAAGGCTTACTTTAGACCGGGGATATTACGGTAATTTCCTCTCATGGATCAGAAATAACAAATGTCGGATTAAAACATGTCAAACGCGATCGTGCCGACTAACATTTCCGAAGGCGGTATCAGATTCTGTTTCACGGAAAATAACAATCATTTCAGTCACGTTTTAACCAGTTGAACGATCTTTCACTTAAAGGAGAATCTAAAAACACGGCAAACAAAGAACTCGCTTCTTATTCCACGTTCAGTCATGCAAATAACGACTCACGATTACGTTTTGTGAAGATGAAAAGAGCGGCTTCAGATTTTACGCCAAAAAATGTTCAACAATGGATCAAGAAGGTGCCCTTCATCCAATAACCAAAGATTGTTCAACCTAGCCAGGAATTTTTAAGTTCTTCGAATAACCTCGAGCGTATAGCTAGCGGCCCGATGGGATCCAAGCCATCAGTGGCATGCTTTAAACTGAAATACAGGAAACACAATTTGTGCAAGTTAACATCAAATCTCGATGACTTCCTGGAGAAAGACGGTGAACTCGTTCGCAACAACGTCAAAAGTTGTACCCTCCAGGATAATCAGTCAATAATCACAGCTGGTTAGGGGAACAAAATTCGCATGGAAACCTGTTTGGAGCTAGCGCTGTGAATAAGCACTTTGACACTAATATAATGGTAATGATAAAGCCCAGTATGACATGTTTTGTCCCTGAATTTTCATTTTGCACCGTGTAAACCACCACGAAAATTGCATTAAACATCGCCTGTGTGAAACGAGTCTTTGTAAACTATCATTTGACATTTTATTCATTTGAAAAAAGAAAAAAGATTGTTGGCCACCCCTAGCGTCCTACAGGCTTGTCTGCTTGTGAACAGTTTGGAGACAAGTCACAAAGCGATTACTCCTAGGCGTGACAAATCTAGAATCTTTTTTTCAGTCTCCATAGTTTAGCGAACCATTCGTCGATTTCTTTCTTTGTTTCTTCAGATTCAACATAGAGGGAAGGTTCCTCCGTGTACGGCAACGCCTTCATTTTCTCGTTCACCATGCTCATGGATGGCGGATAGTCTCTAAGGTAAAACAAGGCGTCTTCTTCCCTTCGCTCGTGTTTAATGACCTCGATACTCTGAATGAGTGGTGAGTAGAGCTGGAAGTTTATTTCCATGGGCTCTCCTTCTATCACGTTACGTAAAGTGAATGTCGCACCCAAGGTGTTCTGCCAACGACTCTTGTAGATACAGATTCCTACAAACCTAACAACAAGAAAACAAACCAGCTACGTAAAGTCATGTACCAAAGTACTCTGGAAATCTAATAAGAGATGAAAAACAATAAGTATATTTCACTTCTCTTAGGTCGTGTTGTATTGGGATCAACAGTTTCAACCGCAACCGGTTTGGGTTGATGAGGTTGTCGTCTCTCAATAGAACACTTTTCCAACCGTTATCGGCTGAAACGCGGTGACTCCTGGGAACAGTCTTTACGCGAGCTACAATCACGCCACATAATCACACAGATACTTTATCAACCGTTTCAGCTTGGTTTGAGGCCGGTTAAAAAAGTTGACCAACCAAACCAATCAAAAACGGTTTTTCCCCAATAGAACACGAAAATCCCAACCAGAAACGGTTGATCCCAGTAGAACACGACCTTAGCGTGCTTTTGTGTGGTTTTTTTGTTTTGCTTTTTTTTTTTGTCAGTCTTTTACAAGAGCCTTTTTGGCTTTCCTGAGTTTCTTTGCCTTATCCTTTGATATTTTTGTAAATATATTTGCAAAAAATAAAACAAACAAACAAACCTGACTTGTCCTTTAGCAACGTGTGGATCTGATCTCGTCACAGCCACTATACTGCCGACACAGAAGTCTTTCACTTTAAGTGTCTGCAGCCTACGGTAGCAGTCTCTCTGTTCTAAGAATGTCATGACATCTGTTTTGGCCTCTTCAGGAGAGTCCGGGAATCCTTTAGGCCAATTCTTCTCTTTCCAGATAAACCGGGGTTCGGGTTTCTCGCCTTCTAGGGTTGTTTTAGCGTTTGGGAGTGTCTTGTAGATTGGTTTCACTCCCAGCTCTGCAGTGCGCTTCTGGTACCACTCATTAACATTCACTTTTATCTAAAAAGGTCAGAGAAGAATTGTTTGTGTTGCCACCTCAAAATCTCGAAATTAACGACCCTTACTACTTTCAGATTTAGCATCCTTCACCTATTGCTACTTTAAGCGGGATAAATTGTACTACTTTCGGGGAGCTAAAACGTACTACCGTTAATCGGTCCTCCCATTTCAATAAAATAAAAAAATGTTCCCAATGTATACAGAGCTGAAAGGATAGAATCAATCTTGCTAGAAGGAATCTACGGTACATTACATCAGAACTGGGTAACATATTGCCTTTGGATTAAAGATGATCTACATCAAATACCAGATCATTTTGGTACAGCTTGTTGAGTCTTTTATTTCCATTTTTTTCTCATAAGGTTTCTACTTTAGGAAAAAACTGTTTCAGGCATGCAGTTAGTTGAAGGCAGTACAAAAACAGTCAGAGAAAACGTAGGAAAGAGGGAGGGGGGAGGGGGGGGGGGAGAGCCTTTCCAGAAATGTACGCCTCCCTGCACTCCTCCCCTATGTTTTTCTCTTGCCATTTTTCACACTGCTCCTTACCTAACAGAACACCTAGAGAAGTCTACTTTAGGATGGTCATTACTTTTGTGGTGTTGCTGCTTTCAGCTTTATTTGCTACCAGTCAGCTTAAAAACAATAAAAATTACTTATTCATTTCACAAGTTTGCTCAAACCTTGTGTCCAGGTATTGTGCATGGGTATTCACAAAGGCTCACCCTTGCTTCACCATGGCAAATTCTCATACACTTACAATGTACATGTACTATTCAACTAGATGTGAAATTTTATGATACATAAAACAAGTACATGTAATACTAAATGTACATAAAACATTCTGATTAAAAAACAATTTAGGATAGTAAACCCAGACCTAGACTCAGAACCAGGGCTGTCATAAAGGGGTGTAACCTGTGACACCTGTTACAGGTTAACCCAGGACTTGTATGCTTGATGACTTCTTAACGTAATGCATGAAATTGCCATTTCTTGATACAATTCACCCACAAAGTAACACATTTGTGATGAGTGTGAACATAGTTAATAGAGGGGAATGGTTGTGAAGCCCGGTGAACATCAAAGGAACAAACAAAGATGCCAAGATTTATCTTTATGTTGAACTCCTAATTAACCGCTGCCTATGTACCGACCTGCGTAAACAAATAAATGATGTATGTATGTATGTATGTATGTACATATGGTCCACAACCGTGCACAATCTTTTGTTTTGCCTTCATACACTATGCATGAGTTATGTAATCAAAACATTCCTATTGGTTAGTTTCTCGGTTAGTAGTAAACAACTATTATGTTTTGTGCATGGTCAAGGTCAAAAAAGAGAACAAAACATGCAACAAAGAACTTTGTCGAGTTTCATAACCATTCCCCTCTATTGACCATGGTGTGAAAAGCAAAGCAACAGGTGACTCAAAACGTAATGACAGCCCTGCTCAATACAATCCTAGAATAAGATCTCAATCAGTGTGTTTACAGAACCTACCATTGCCTTCTTGCTTGTCATGCTCTCTCCCTGAACAGTTTTTTCAGTTTGTTGTACTAGTGATGGCTGCTCATCACTACCAGTTTTCTCAGCACTATCGCTGCCCTTGTCGACTTGTTTCTCTACATAAAGAGTTGAAAAAAAAATTCAATGAAAGTAGCATTACAAGGACAAAGAGTCTCGATCCTCCTCAAATTGATGGGAAAAATCCTAAGACATATAAGTATGTGTATATCTTTGGATTTGCAAAGCTTTTCAATAATACCAATCTGATGCAAATCTCCTACAACTCCCCCCCTCCCCCCAGCCCCCCTCTAATAAGCCCTCTGTTCTACTAATTCTTCTTTTTGTTTTCTTAGTCTCCACCCCTTGGAAGATAATTCCTAGGGTCTTGGCACATGGGGGTAGGGTAGGGAGGCATCCCTACGGTTTGTTAATTAAATTGGGCTAACTCTGGGCCATTCCATATCAGTAATTTTTTCCCCTCCCCCATTGATGACATTTTCTGTGGAGAAGAAGGTCATTTCTGAGAGATTTGCTTCATCTACATCAGATGATCTTTTTGATATCACTGATGGTGGTTTGAAGAGAAATCTGTTTTGTTTTTTTTCTTGACAGGTAAGGAAATACTGGCCTATTACTGCTGGGAAGGGGGGGGGGGGGGGTGACATTACTTCGACACTTGGGTCTCTTTTTGTTTGGGGGTATGTTTTGACTCACCTTGTCAATGGGACAGGGCAAGGCGTATTTAAGCCTAAAATGGGATGGTTCCCTCTTTTGCACGTACATGCTTTACATGAAAATAACCTTTGAAGATAATTACAGCCCACTGCTAAGTATCTCTAGGTTAAAGCTCTTTAATGTTTTTGAATCTAACGTAATGGATCCCATACAACCCCTGAAGTTCGCCCTTGTCCGCTAAAATGTCTGCCATGGGCATGTTGATGAAAGTCCTCCTGGGCATAAAGTCAACGCCAATACTTGAGCCACATATTTTTATGAAACCTACCTTTACTAGCTTCTAACTCCTGGGATGTTTTCCGTGGAGATACGCGTTTTTGAAGGCTTCTTAATATTTTTTCATCAACGTAAGGAGAAAAGAACTTTGGTCTCACCTTCGACGCCATGTTGCTAAAAGCATAGTTAGTGTCCAGTACCCACGCATTCAAGTGTTCAACCTTTATGAAGAGTCCGCTGGTCAGGTTCGTAGTTAGTCGTTGTCGAAGGGTCTTTTTTGTTTTTACTTGAATCCCTTCCTTCATCATACGGCCAGGCCATCCGAATTATATGATTATTTATTAAAAGGTCATTTTGAGTTCCTTTCTTCATATGCTATTCTTCATAAACAAATAAATAAAATGCACCGCGTATTTTTCACTTTAGGCCAAGTCGGATAGTGATACATTTCGTGCTGTTTACATAGATGTACTAAAGGCATGCTGGGAACTACAAGGACCTTGGCCATGTTGCTTCCTTGACACAAATTTCAAAGGAGTAGAACCTTGTTTAGATCTTTTGGATTTGGTCATTTGACCCCAGCTCGATCTTTATAAGAAGCCAATAACTTTACTGAACACCATGCCGCGAATCATTATCAAAGGTGGAGTGTGGAGAAACACTGAGGTAAGCTCACTTTCGTCTGCAAAGTCAACTGCGCAGTGTTTGGGATTATCCAGACCGGAATCATTGATCCAAGGTCACTGGCATCTTAGTACATCAAAGGAAACGATCAGTCCTGCCTCAGAGTGGAATCATCGGTTTCTTTGATGCTCTATGATCCGCGTGATCTTGGATTATTGATCCTGGTGTGGGTCTCAAAGAAATTCACCGTAAGCCTTAAGCTTAAGTTTATGTGTAGCCAGAGGTTTATAAACTTCTGATGTTACTAACCAAAAAGTTTGGTTCTCGAACTCATTCGATCATGAACCAAAACATGTGTGTACCTGTTTGTTTCTATCTTTCTAACAACATGGAGCACTGATTGACTGTTAATTTGGTTCCTACATGTAGCTTCTGTACTGTAATTCAATTATTGATAAACTTTCTATAGAGGAATGAGATTTTTAAATTGTAAATTGTGTATTTTACTTTTGTTTTGTGAAATCTTAGGATGAAATTCTCAAGGCGGCAGTTATGAAATACGGAAAGAATCAGTGGTCTAGAATTGCATCTTTGCTGCACCGCAAGTCAGCCAAACAGTGCAAGGCCAGATGGTAAGTGTTAACAAATATATAAAGAGCGAGTTCCTTTTTCTTGGATGCATGTAAGTACTTACATGTATGTTTATAAGGTACTAACATTTATGTTACATTTATCAAAATATGTTTTTTTTCTTTTCAGGTATGAGTGGTTGGATCCTAGCATTAAAAAGGTATGAATATTGTTGTTTTAGCTGTGCTACATGTATATAAAGTAACAGACACACTCAAATATTTTATTTTGCTGTTGACAGACTGAATGGAGCAGAGAAGAAGACGAAAAGCTACTTCATTTGGCAAAGCTGATGCCAACACAGTGGCGAACAATTGCTCCTCTGATTGGCCGCACAGCGTCACAGTGTCTGGAGAGATATGAATTTCTTTTGTAAGTTGTTTTATAATATAAATAGTATTACTGTATTTGTCATTTAGTGTAGGTGTACTGTCTTCACATATTTGGGCAGCACTATTATAAATAAAAGTAGAAAGTATAAATGAAAGTAAAAGTTTCAGTTAATCTTTTCCAGAGATCAAGCCCAAGCTAAAGAAGGCGAAAAAGATGAGGGCGAGGATCCACGGAAATTACGACCAGGAGAAATTGACCCTAACCCTGAAACAAAGCCAGCACGACCTGATCCCATTGACATGGATGAAGATGGTAAAGCCAATATTATCCATTCTTAAATTCATCTTTCACATTGATTACTATCAATTTAAATAACTGTTACATGCATGGTCAAGCCTTTTGTAGGAAGATGTCCCTGTGAGATTAGAAAAAAGTGTCCTCTCAGGAGAGAATAACTGACAGGAGATTAAAACTGTAGAAACCCTTGCTTGCTGTTCATATTTTGTTGGCTATTCATGTCATCTCAAACCTCTATTTGTGATTCTATAACTCAATAGAACTATAGAAAATGTTTTCAATTTCTTACATGTATAATTATAAAAAAGTGCGATTGAAGTATAGACAGTTCATATCTGTTTGCAATTATGACATTACTTCAATAGGGTACAACTGTTATATACTGTTGCTGTATTTCCCTTTGTTTCTTTGTAACTATCAGAGTTGGAAATGTTGTCAGAGGCCAGAGCTCGTCTGGCTAATACTCAGGGTAAAAAGGCCAAGAGGAAAGCCAGGGAGAAACAACTTGAGGAGGCCAGGTGAGTTTTATTAGGGCAGTACATTTTGGAAGAGTTAACCTAACTGTCACAGTCTAGCTTAGCTAGTCAGTTGAACCTTGTCAGTCTGTTGCTGACACTGTAGCATTGTATTCCGTAGGTAGTTTCATATCACTGGCTTGGACTATTTCCAAATATGAATTATTTTTGGAAAAAATATAATGCAGATTTTTTCTTTTTGAATTTTGAACTTGGGTCCATTTGTATTGCAGTGAAAGTTATTAATCAATTAAAAGTCTTGAAGAGTACATGTGCATAATACATGTACATGTTCCTTTAGTATTGCATGTTTACTTAAATAATATTCAATGTTTTGTCAAGAAACACTGTGCATTCGATAGTTGGACACATTTTGTTCTTATACTTAACTGAATTAAATTTATTTGTTTTTGGATCTACTAGCAATGATCCAATTTGTTGAGTGATCAAACAAACCTTGTTTTAACATTAGGCATATCAGGAAGACATACATGTTATCTTCCTTACAGTATCTAGTACTAACATATTAAACAATTTTTTTAGGCGTCTTGCTGCTTTGCAAAAGAGAAGGGAGTTGAGAGCTGCAGGAATAGAGTAAGCTGAAAATTACATGTTAAAGTTGCACATTTTTTTTCAACGAAGAATCTGGTCTTAGAGCTTAATGCAGGTTATAGATGTCCATGTGTATAGGGTACATACTGAATTATGAACTTCATTGAACAAGAGTGAATTAAACAGACAACTGAAGGAGGAGCAAAAATAACACTCAACGTACTAAATCTCTGTCTCAGACAAGTTTGATTCACATATGTGTTTGCACTACACGTGCATGCTCATGAAAGATTGTACTTTTGTCAATAAAATAAGATGAAATAAATAATACAAAGCACTCTTTTCTTAATTACAGGATAAGAAAACATCGAAAGAAAAGAAGAGGGGTGGATTATAATGCTGAAATACCATTTGAAAAGAAACCTGCTCAAGGTACTGAAAATACAAAGAAGTGGTATCTTTAACGCATTAATCAAAAATGTGTCTTAAAGGATGTTAAATCACTGATGTGTGATATGAAGAAATTGGCGTTAAGTGACAACCTTTTAGTGATCGATTCACACAGGCCAGAAGAAATTCCAGCTCTATTTTTGCTTGTAACATTCACTACTGAGAGCTGTTAGTGCATACACATACATGTATAAAGTTGACAGCTTTTCTTGTAAAGCTGCAATGTCTCATAACAGAGTTTTTTGTTGCAGTGTATGCCTTACAGTGTGTACAAGAGCTGATTAGTCAAA
>Ga0126339_10001037_pt1 | contig 17747 bp, 11 predicted proteins | sample OrbTmetagenome_2_FD_92532 | JGI IMG/M metagenome (GOLD analysis project Ga0126339, IMG submission 92532) | Coral microbial communities from Petempiche,Puerto Morelos, Mexico - Orbicella T R C metagenome | ecosystem: Host-associated > Invertebrates > Cnidaria > Coral | place: Petempiche,Puerto...
CCTCCTCCTCCTCCTCCTCCTCCTCCTCCTCCTCCTCCTCCTCCTCCTCCTCCTCCTCCTCCTCCTCCTCCTCCTCCTCCTCCTCCTCCTCCTCCTCCTCCTTCTCCTCCTTCTCCTTCTCCTCCTTCTCCTTCTCCTCCTTCTCCTTCTCCTCCTCCTCCTTCTCCTCCTTCTCCTCCTCCTCCTCCTCCTTCTCCTCCTCCTCCTTCTCCTCCTTTTCCTCCTCCTCCTCCTTCTCCTTCTCCTCCTCCTCCTCCTTCTCCTCCTTCTCCTCCTTCTCCACCTTGTCCTCCTCGTCTTCCTCCTCCTCCTCCTTCTCCTCCTTCTCCTCCTCCTCCTCCTCTTTACTTCACAGACTGACTATGGATTATATGTTTAAGGCACATTGTATTGTTGACTGTGAAATGTTTCTCTTCAGGAGGAGAAAAAAAGAGGGATCTGGGAACCCGTAGATATTCCAGATGGATACAAGGGTATCATAATTGGAAAAGGTGGAGCTAATCTCCGTGAGATAAGCAAGCAGACAGGAGCAGAAGTAACTCGTAAACATGGGGAAGTACATATCATCAGTGGAACAGAAGAACAAAGGGAACATGTAAAAGTAATCATTGCAATGAAAGTGGTGGGTAGATCTAAAACAATTTTTTTGTGACATCTCAGTTTAATACGGCAAGTTTGAGTGACATGCAAAATCCATTGTCCTCAAATAAGTGATCGTGGTTCATCATGCTATTTGATCGTTATCCATTGAGTCCTGAGCATTTTTTCGCTTTTCTATAAATCAAATTGACCAGGGACCGCAAAACTGATAAAAAAAAATACGCAGTTGACGCACAAGTATTGTAGCTTGAAAACATAACTCGACGAAGCGATGTCTGCTCTTTGTCTGACTTTCAAGTATTGCTGTAAGTATTATAATCAAATGCAATTACACATCGTGCTATCACCTGGGCCTCTCCCTCCACTTGTCCTCGCCAAAATTTCTTCTGTGTATTTTATTTCAGTTTCCGCAAAGTTTTAGTTCGCCCATAATGTGATCATATGCGTAAATGTGATCATATAACACCAGTACTCAGTTAACTTCACTGGTTACCTATTGAAGAGGGCATAGGTTTTAAGATTCTTTTACTGACATTTAAATGCTTGAACGGCTTAGCACCACCATACCTCTGCGATCTTATAACAAAATATGTGCCCAGACGCAATTTCAGATCAATCAATGGCCATCGTTTGGTTGACGTTGGTTACAAACTCACCAGATATGGTGAGATCATTTTCTGTAGCCTCGGCTAAACTCTGGAACGCACTGCCGCTGGATATCTGTTCACACGACAATTTGATGCAATTCAAGCGCAATCTTAAAACACATCTTTTTAGGAAAGCTTTTTACTACATAATTTATTATTGGTTAGTCAGTTATTTAGTTATTTAGGTAAGTAGGTAGTTAGTTAGTGAGTTTTTATCATAAGGTTTTATTATTCTTAGTTTTTATTCTGATTTTTACAGCTTAGTTATTTTATTAATTAGTTTATTTTGCTCCTGATTTTGTTCATGTTTTATATATTTCTACGTTTTTTAATTAATTTTTATTGGTGAGATATTTTTAAACTCATTGTAAAACGCTATTGGATAGTAACAGAAATAGCGCTATATAAATAAAGTATCATCATCATCATTATTATAATCCTTTCCCAGGGAGGGATTAACGTTGGTGATGCACACCCTTAGCTAAACATGTAAGAGCTGGAGGATGGTAGGAAAGAGAGTTCTAGTTATGATGAGATTAAGATGATTTCTGCAGAACATTCGAGCAATGATGGCAAAAATTAAGTAACCCCCCAAAAAGGCATGGCATGGTAATATTTTGAATACAATTAAAAAGAACTTACTGAGACTTAAGCTCTCAAGCTGACCCCATGAGGAAAACTTGGACTTGAAGTTATCAATATGTCAATAAAAACAGACGTTTCGCATTAGATAAGGACACAATAACAGACGCTTTAAGCATTCTTACGAGGTTTGACATTAACTTTTTCGAGAATGCTTGAGAATTTAATCGCGGGGTCACTTAGAGAAATGAACTAAAGTGAGTTGTTTAAGATAGTATTCCCAAAGTTACCGTGCTATGAGTAGATTTTTAGTAAATAATTTTCGCACTCATTGCCATCGCCATCACCATCACCATCGCCATGACAGTATACTAGTTATGAAACCTATTACACCTAATTACGAAACATATACAAGGTTTCATTTCCTTATCCGGTCTTCAGTATCGATAACAGCCTGACATAAGTATGTAATTGCAGGCTTATGCAAGACTCAGCCGTGTAGAAAACGAATTTAACAAAGTCAAATTTTATTGCTTCATTGATGACTGCAATCTTCGCGAGAACTGTAGACTTAAGCTGTAGGAAGTGCAAGAAGGAGATCGCGTTGTGTTTCCAGGATCGCAGACGCAATACAGGCTGAAACCGACCGAAGAATTTGAACCGCAGGTTTGCAATCAAGAATATGACATGTTAATATAATGAAATAATGTGCTCAGATGTGATTTTGAAGTTAAGAATTCAGTATTGAATTTTAAATTTGGTTAAATTTGTCTTGCTAAAACCGTAGAAAGCAATGCAAAGGTGAATTACAAAGAGAAGTAGTTTACAATATATGGTATGTTAGGTCACTGTAATGTTACCCAACGTAACCGTACTTGATCTGTTATTAATCGAACGATTGAGTTCGAATGAGTCCGAATGTATTCCAACTTCGACCAATTTTGTGAGAGTTCGATTGTGTTGTGCTCGATTAAGTTCCAATTGAGTTCAATTAAGTTAAATTAATCGAAAGTTCGTTCTATAGCAGAGATAACATTTTACTAATGCGGCTGTGGAAAGTGATGCTCTAACCGTTAATTGTCAAACTGAACAATAATCAAATCACATAAATTTGGTATTCTTTAGGATTCTGTGATCTCGGACAATGACCCAAACTATCTGGAACAACTCTCGCGTGCAGTTTTGGAATCGCTGGGCATGTTCAAAAGTGAAACGGATGCAAAAAGGTATTTGGAAGCTGACATGTGGTGTCACTTCGGAAGAGCCATAATCCGAGGACCCAATGAAGGTAACATGCCAGTAATAGATTCTGAGTTATCTCAGGTGATACACACACATAAAGAAATGAATAGATTACTGGGAACTGCAGTGAACAAATAAATTAATAAAGATGGTGAATTTTAAGCTCGGTAATGAAATGTGAAAAGTGAACTGATCAACATGACACGAGCGTGGGACAAAGAAAAAAAAATCTGAGTCCCCGACAGGAATCGAACTCATGACTTCCCGAACATTGGGCGGGCGCTCTATCCACTGAGCTATGAGAACTCATGGAAAGCAAGATCATTTAACTGAGTTCATATGTGAGAGGCGTCCTCGCACTGCTAGGATCAGCACTGTCGCAATCATCGTGGGTGTGAAAAGGGAATAAAGATGGTGAATTTTAAGCTCGGTACTGTGAAATGTGAAAAGTGAACTGATCAACATGACACGAGCGTGGGACAAAGAAGTGAACAAGTTGACCAAGGTGTAGGGACGTTTGTACACGAGATCGAATTTGTATACACATTGTGTAAATCTTAGCACAGAAAGCGTTTTAATTCCTACTTAGAAACAATGTTCATTACAATCTTAAACACAAAACCAGAGTTGCGTTAATCGCGTTCTGTTCATCTTTCACAGACGAAGCTGCTGAGGGAGTGTGGAGTATCGAGGACGCAACCGGAAAGTTCCGATCATCAGCAGAAGGAAATTATTGGAAAGTTGCATTTAATGAGGGAGTGGATGTCTTGGAAGATATCTTCAAAATGCATTATCGCGAAAAAATGCCTGAGGAATATACCGAATATGCCACAAGATATGACTTAACATTTCTATCTCCATGTTGTTATCAAATACGGTGCAAGGTAAGTTAAATTCGGGTATATTCGTAGTGTAAATCTTTAGTGAAAAGTAATTTTTTTAACCGTCACTCATTCATTTACTCGATTTGCCTGCACTGTTGTTTTTGTTCGATAAACAAGGTCGTCTCTAACGTTGTGTCATACTAAGCAGACGGATACATTTGCTGAGTAATGTTGTGCCCTAATTCAACAGGTGTGGGTAGCAAAGGAGGCTACCAGGAAAAAGTTGGAGGACATTCCAATCCCGTCTAGTGACGTCAAAAACATCCTGGAAGAGATTCACTTTGAAGATGAATCAACCCGTTCAAGATGTCGAGGGTGGCTAATTGTTGCATCAAGAAGATATTTACAGGCCGATATTTTATTTCCCGGATGCGAATTTGATTGCAGATTTTCCATTCGCGGAAAAACAGGTGGGGTGTTGGAGTAATTATTTCAATGAGTATGTCATTATTGCAGGTAACTAATGCAGCGAATGAGTAATGATAGTCTACACAATTTGCGAACACTTAGTGAGCCTCACAAGATGGGAGAGTGTGAATAGAACCGAGCAGCGGCCGGTAATCGAGCCTAATAAAACATTTGAGATAACATTTTATCTCTTGCTTGACAGTACGATGTCTAACAAGACCAATAATGATCATGATACACGTGGTTATTTATTTTAGAAAGGAGATTGGTGGGAATAAAAGCTACTTACATCCCTTCTTGACATGATAAACCACGTGGGTTTTTCTATTTGTCTATTGACCGTGGAATTGATTCCAACATTTTTGTTTGAATTGAGGACACAATAGTAAGTAAGTGGAGAACAGAAATGTTAGTTACAAGGGCAGGTTGCATGAGCAACGTACGCATTGAAGATGCTGTCTGTATTTGCCTTTTAGGCGCTCAAGAAAATGAGATCGAGCCTATCGAGATAAACATAACTTTAATTGAAGTTTGTCATATCATTGTTCCAAAACAATCTTTTAAACGTAATACGTGCAATTTTAGGAGAGTTAGGCTAAAAAGTGCAGAGTTAATTATTTCCGGTTGAAAAATTGTTACACGTCATGTTCTAAAGAGTGAATATTGTACTGTTTTTCTAGAACGTGCCGAAGCTTTTGACTATGTACCTAAAGAAGAAGTAAGACGCGTTTTGTCACAATATCTGTCTGGACTGACTTTGACCAAAGATGATGCTTTTGGACTACGTCTACCAGAGAAAGAGATACCCGAGGGATTTCGCTTTATTCATAAGCGGTCCTCCAAACGAACAGTGTACCCGGCCAAGCCAGGATTTAGCATCATTTTATCAAAGGAATGTTCATGGCGAAGTGTCGTAGCAGAGGAAAGTTCCAGAGAATCGGTAATAATTTTGTAAAAGAGCAAACATGTATAAATTAAAAAGCAACATATTTCGAAGTTAGCAAACTTACACCGATCCGCGAGGATAACGCCTAGTAATAGTTTACTATAAACAATTATCTCGATCTACATGTATTTACTGTATCTTCTCTTTTGAAGGACCGCCGGCCTAGCTCAGTACATGTATATATAGAGGGCTTTTAATTTGAAACCGTAATACGCATGGCTCAAGTTCTCCTTTTAAATATGTAGAATTTTCTGTTTAATCGCTGGGTTTAAAACAGTCGTCTACGCCTCATATTTTAAATCCGATAAAACACGGCTGCTCTTTTTTTAAACATTACATTATAAGGCATTGGCATTATAAGGCCAATATCCAGTAATCTTGACCGAACAAGCTTGGTCAATAAAGGATTTATTATGTGGCTTTCGGGGAAATTTTTCTTGCGGGACACGGCGGGTAGTCCCGAGCGGACAAGATAGCTCCATCTTGCCCGCTCGGGTAGCCAATCACAGCGCAGGATTTGATTCATCTTGCCCGCTCATGGAGCTGGCCATATAATAAACAGAATTACTTCTTCCTTATACCGTCTACTTTGTATTGTAGATTGACCTCCATTTACATTGCGATGAATGGGACCAGTCATTCAGCAGCGGGCAATGGGAACCAGAGGTCATAGTTCGTAAACTACCAGAGTTTCTTCAGTTTGTAAAAGAAGTTCAAGGTTTTGTTGTTCGTGAAATACAAAGAAGTGGACCACTGGAAGGTAAAATTTAAAATATATGGTTATTGATCAATCCAGTCAATTCAGCTTTCAACTGAACGCTGGAACACAGTATTTAAACTATATAATATTCCATATAACGCGCGCTCTGATTGTAGTCACACTATTGTTTATGCTCTTCCAAACCCTTGAAATGATTGGCATGAAAGAGTGAGAGAAAATAGAACAATTTAATTTATTGGGGCGAGCGAAAAAATGTCTCAATTAACCAATTTACAAATGTATACATGACGCAAAACAGTAAACGTACATGAAAATCTAAATTTAGCTAAATTTAAATCTGATAAAACACCCAAACACCTAAAATTATGACATTTTGAAAAAAGAAATGTCGTGTATAACCTGGTTTAAATATTACTTTTGGGCTTTTCATCAGCGCTGAGTACTAACGCTCTCAAAATCGCGATAACCACAACACTAATCTGGTAGAAACGAAAACAATGCGCAAGTGCCTGTGGCCAGATAATCAAAAGGGACGTGAAAATGTCTTGTTGCGTGTATCAAGAAATGGTCTATTGTTCCGGCTCAACATCTCACTTTTTTGAGCAAAAATGAATAGCCTTTTGTTCTTGGTAGCCCTGAGGGACTTCGTCGTCCTTGATTTTCTCGGTATTTGTGTACACTTATTTATTCTCAATATTTCTTTTCTTTTATTTGCGTTTTTTCACATTTTTCATGTCTGTTTGTTAAGATTACTTATGACTATTTTCCACCCTACTTTACAAGCGTAATAGGGTGTCTCAATACCAGGGCGCAAAAAAGCTCATGCGCCTTGCTCGATACAGTTTAGTGGGTACTAGAATATAGACATATACTGTCATTCAGCCCAACAAATCTTAGGGGCGACCTTCTTAACTACCAGTTGGTCCCGAATTTAAGAAAAACTTTCGTTGTCAGGATGGCGAAAATGAAAATCAAGTAGACTTCAGGAGCGTAGCGACCATGTCCAGACCTAGGCACATACGCACCTCCAGAAATCAAGAAAAAGAATAAAGAAAAAAGTATATGTTTGGCAGATATCGTCTTAACAGTTAAATCAGTTTGTTTAATAGTCTCTATTCTCTCCTGTTTTAAAGCCTACAGTCAATTATCCCAAAGTCTGAGATATAATCAACATAAGTTATTAAACACTCGTTTCTCTGCGGTGTGATACGTCCCTGAACTTCCATGACGTCCAAACGTCTATTTACTATTCATATGTAAAACGTATGGAATGTTTTTGCGATTTACTCGATATCAAACTTACAGAATTTTTCTATTGTTATATTCTACTTGCAAGCACACCATTTGGTATTAGCTTTTATGTAGGAAATGTGGTTCGGCAGAATAAAACTTTTACCGATTTTGATTTTGCCTTTCCAATGGGAATATCGATTACCCTAAAAAAGTGTACATTTTATTCTGAGGCAGAACTTCAATCTGTTATTTCCAATAGCTGCTGCAATTTTGACTTCAAACTGATAAAACGCTGATTGAAAATGCTATGTGTGGTCCAGAAAAACTTTCTATCGAGGAAACTGGACCATCGTATCCAAATCTTAGTGCGCTTTCCATTTGTCAGAACTGGCCGGCTGGAAAGGGCTAGTTTTTTCTGGCCTAAGATCAGCCCGTGTGATCACGCGCGTGGGAACTGGGTGTATTTCGCGCAAAGTGAGTGAGGGTTAGCGACGACGAACTAGAATTGGAAAATGAAGCTCAAGATGAGCTTATATTTTATTCTGCTATGGTAGTGTTCATGAACAGAAAAAATTTCGCGAATTCATGACTGTTTTGAGGTGACTGTTCCCGCGTACGAACTTGATATTTTCCGGTGGAAACCCTAAAACACGGAGTCCGGAATCCGGATATTATGGGTGACAATAGAAATAATTTACTTTAGCAATGTCTGATAAATAAAAAGATAAAGGGAAAATTACTTTGCTGTTCTTTATTTTCTGGGTTTCTTTGCTTTACTTCAACCACAAACTGTAATTGCTAAAAAGAAAATGGACTAGTTTTGAACAACCCTTAGAAATAAATCTGGTCCCGGTTGTTCGAAGGCTGGATAACGCTATCCACCGGATAAATCGCTATCCAGTGGATAAGTGTTAACAAAACAAACCTCGCTATCGGCTGGATAGTGATTTATCCGGTGGATAGCGTTATTCACCTTTCGAACAACCAGGGCCTGGCCCGGGTTGTTCGAAAGGTGGATAAAGCTATCCATTGGGTAAATAACTATCCAGTCAGGGTTAGTGATTTTTTGGGTGGATACCCGTAGCCTGCGAGAAGGCTCTAGTGTCTAGGTTTCCCACTCAAGCGCTGCTTTCTTGGTTTTTGCTTTGGCAAGTGAGCGAGTGTCTTCTCGCAGCTTCGCCGCTCACAGGCTAAGTTACCCATCTTTTGTTCAACCTGGCCCTGGGGAGAACGCGCTTCTTGTCTAGATCAAATTGCTCTGAGAAGACTGGTGAGTAGCACAATAGCAACAAGCCATTGCGCTTAGTTTCTGGCAGTCTTTTAGCATCTTTAACAGCATGTGGTCCGATCTGCTAGAAGCAGACGGAAGTAAATGTGCAACATTTCTCTGAGTTGTTTCAATGTGATGGCCGATAAGAATATGTAGAGGTGATTTGTAACAGTATCAGAGTGGAAATTGTGTTGATCTTGAATTAGTTTCGCCTCTGTTGGGAAAAACAAATTTATTTAGACGAGCCAGGTTAGCCTTTGGACATCGAAAATTGGGGGCGTGACCGTCGATGTACATGTAGCTGCCACTGACGGAGACCCTGTTCTGTATGACATTTCCTATCTTGTTCAGTTTCTAAAGGCCAAATTTATGCCTCCGGTAAATTGTTCTCCCCAAAAGAATTGTGTTATCAACCTGACCAGCCTTTGCCTCAGGCTATTGCAAAGAAAAATCTGATGGTTCAATATCTGAACAACATTTAATTTGAACTGCTATCATTTTAACAACAGATTGTTTCTACCATCAAGGGACTTTTAGGTGATACTGTTCTTTGCAGTTCAGTTTATCTTAGAAGTTTGCATCAAAGGAATGAATAAATTAATTGATTAATGAACTAATGATTAAATTACCGAATTGAAACTATGAAGCTTTAAAGTGGAGTATGCAATAACTGAGCAAAAATGGCTTTTTTCAAGACATTTGTGTGACAAAGCTTCGAATGTATGCAAAGAAAGCCAGTTACCTTCTTCATCAGAAAATGCATTTTGATGTCTTTGACGGGCATTTACTGGATACATTAAATTTGCAAGGGTTTGGTATATGAATATCATAAATAAAATGAAAAAAGATAAGTGTTTTCTAAATATTTTGCATGCCTTTAAAGGGTAGAGAATACAGAGTCAAATAAAATTATGAGGGTTTTGTCCTGAGATGTCTCAATGAAGTAGTCGTTGGTTCCATCAAAATGAATACTTAACAAACATTTAATTCAAGGATAGTGTTAAATTTAAAAAATTATTTCATGAAATGCTACAACATTTTTTTAATAATTTGCATAGGACGGTTGTAGTTACCATGGAATGGTTAACATTGAATTTATTTTCAATCGAGTCAAAACAGTTTAACAACTACAGAAATGTTGTTTTAAAGTTTGAAATGGCGGACAATTTGCATCGTGGGATAAAACTGACAGAACTTGCTGGTTAGTTCTCAGAACCGACGTGTTCCATTTAACGAGTGTCCGGTCCGACCGGTCAATTCTGACAGATGGAAAGCGCACTTATTCGTCATAAGCAACTGACACTGGGTGGGGTCAATTTGGATACATCTTTTGACGTTTTAACTATCGTGTGGTTCTCAGAACATTTGAAGGTTTTACTGATTGCATTCTTTTGGTTGTTGCAGCTCCTCCAGAGATTCTAGCGCGCGGACAGTTAGCTTTGGAAGTTTATAATAATGCCCTAGCTGAAGGCAAAGCGTCTGTCAAGAGGGTACCATTGATGTTGATTGGACAAGACCGATCAGGGAAAACCAGCTTAAAGAAGTCATTGAAAGGCATAGTTTTCGATCCAGATGAAGACAGCACTGTCGGCATTGATGTGGATCGATATCATTTCAAAGTCACCACTGAAACTTGGATGACGGGAATGAGAGATGAAGAGTCAACTACTGATGCAGAAGCCTTTTCTTTTGAGCATAACGCGGCACGGTTGGTTGCTGAAAGATTGATGGAAGTAGACAACGTTATTGGGAGTGAAAGAAGAGCTGACGTTGGTTCAGAAAACTATGGACTAGAGATGACTGAAATCCCGATTGAAACTCAGTTCCGTGAGTCATCAACAGATCCAGAACCAATTGATTCACAGAAGCCTGATCTACTAGCTGGGGAAGTACCTGATTCAAGAGAATTTAGTATCGAAGGCGATGCTCTTTTCATCACACAAGTGCAAATGTCAAATTTTGAAGAGATTGCTGGTAGAACGGAAACGCTACTTCAAGATGGTTGGGCAGAAAACAGCGGTGACATCCACTCAATTATGTGGGATTTTGCAGGACAGTCGGTTTACTATGTGACACACCCACTATTTCTCACAGCAAGAGCAATCTATTTGTTGGCTTATGACCTCAGCCAAAGTCCGTATGACATAGCCAAACCTGTCGTGAAGCAAGGAGTGTTTAAGGAGTTTCAAGATAACTTCAATCTAAAAACCAATTTAGATTATTTAGATTTCTGGTTGACTTCTGTGGCTTCCCTAGCCAGTCAGGACCAACAGACTGATATAGGCCATGAATCTGAGGTGTTGCCAAAGAAAATTCCAGCGGTTTTCTTAGTGTGCACTCATGCTGATGAACCTCATAAGGGTTGTGATCCATTTAAACTCGCCAAAGAGATATTTGGGACGCTAAAGAGTAAGCCGCACGGTTCCCAGTTGTATGACGTGTTTGTTGTTGATAACACAAAGTCTGGCAGTCGATCTGAATGTCCTGAAGTTATGCGCTTGCGTGAGGAAGTACTTGCTGTTGCCAAGGAGTTACCGCACGTAAATGAAGTTATTCCAATCAAATGGCTGAGATACGAGAAAGCTCTTGAAACGCTAAAGAACAAAGGATACAAATGGATCTCTCTTACGCAAGCGAAACACATTATGTCCAAAGTATGCAGCATTAACAACGATGGCGAGATGCTAACATTGTTGAACTTTTTGCATGACCTGCGACTTTTAATTCATTTTGATGACACTTCAGAGCTGAATGATGTAGTGGTCTTGGATCCTCAATGGCTGATTGACGTGTTCAAGGAAGTAATTACGGTCCGACCCTATCACTCGAAAGACAAGCGATTTGTTGATCTATGGTGTCAACTTGAGAGAGAAGGAATTCTAGAAGAAAAGCTTCTAAGACATGTTTGGAGTTCTTTGATTCGACGGACAGAAACGTGCGAATGTCTTATTGCAATAATGGAAAAATTCAGCTTACTCTGCCCCTTGCCGTTACCTGTAGATGGTTCACGCAGCAAGCAGTATCTGGTGCCATCTATGTTGAAGTCACATCCAACAAACGCGATCAGTGATCTGGTTGCATCTGCACAAATTCCACCTCTTTTTCTTAAATTTGAAACTGGCCAGGTTCCTGCAGGCTTCTTTCCCCGGCTTGTTCTGGAGTTCTTTCGATGGTGTATTGACAGATTTCCGCGGCAAGAACCACCACAACTCTTCAACGGGTTTGCGAGATTTTACATTCAGCCAGGAGAAGGCCGCTCTGTGGTCCTACTTTGCCACTCTTTGTCCATCGAGCTTCTTATCCTAACCAGTAATAAAACTTTTGACACTTCTGATGGGAACTTGGCCTGTGCTGTTCGTACCCAGCTTGCTTCGATGATCAAATGCATGCAAAACAAGTTCTTTTGGGTCAAGAACGTTGTATGTGAGCTGAATTTCTTATGCCCAGTTTGTTGTCGAGGACGTGAAGTCAGGTTCTGCCGAAATCACCACGCAGAAGGCTGCAAGAAGGAGGAATGTCTTCACTTTTTTCCAGATTCTAAACTAGTCACTGGTGATAAACAGGTCTTCTGCAGCAGATCCGCCACTGCCCAAGATAACCGAGTTTTAGTCGCACACTTTGCGCCTTGGTTTCCATCTGAGCATGACAAGGTGAGCAGGGGTGTTTAGGTTGTGCATTAAGTAAAAGGTTCTGAGGAATTATACCGGATATACGTATAATACCGGATAAGGAAAAAGAGTGTTTATAGATACTCAAGAGCTATAAACTTAATCCTCATATACTCTCCAGCAGAGTCAACGATGCCCATTTAATGTTTAATGTGGCTTTTCAAATGGTATCAGTGAATTTTCAATCAACGTTGAACACCTTTATGATATGACAGACGACCATAGCAACAACGTCTCCTCAAAACCTCCTTTATAAATTAAATATTTAGGGATTATGATCAAAACAGGAGTTGGGTGACCATCATTCTTGATCGTTGAGGATTTCATACTTCGCAAAGGGATAGGATAGGGATCTAGAAAGACATTAAATTTCGAAAGCAGGCGTATAAACTTAAAAGTCCTTCTCTTTTTATTTATCAAAAGCAGGAATTGTCTGATGAACAGGATGGAAGACTTCTCATTTATGTGCAAGGTCTGCCGGCTTCCTTTCACATTCGGTTTACTTCTGTGTGTAATAAAATTAGTTTTCAATTTTTTATTTGATGTGATCAACCCCTCTATACCATTCCTGCGAACAACTTACAGCTCAGATCTTTTTGTAGAAGGTTTCTGCTATGTACATTTGTTTAAATCCAAACTAGATGAGTTGCCAGGAAGATCACCTGCCATACCTTGTAACGTATTAGGATCCCTTCAGCCGGTTAACCAATTGGAAGCCGGAATAGCCAATGAAAATGCCGGAGAGCTTCTTCCTTTTTTCATGATAAGATTTTGTTTTATTTCTTGTTCGTATTCCTTTAGAGATTACATGTCTTTGGTTTCCTAAAATGTTTTTCATTCCTTTGCCTTATAGAAAAATTTTCCTTAAGTTTAGAGCTACCTTTTTTAAATGTCTCTGTTATTTTCACCAGATGATTCTCCAAATGTTTTCTTTTTGTGCATGTTAAATCTACAGGTCATTGCGACACATCCCTTGCATTACCTTGCGAAGTTCTTACAACTCTTCAATCACAATTGGACAGTCGGCCCGAAAATGTAGTAGATAAATTTCTACAGAATCTGCAGCTGGAATACACGTCACTGGAACAGCCAGAGCCTGAGACCAGGAAGTGGATCCGTTGCCTGGCTAGGAAAGCAAACGATTTAAATAGACTAGATGTGGTGAAACACTTAAGACAGATTACACCAGCAGGAGCTACGGGTAGGTGTGACACTGGCATTGTAAATAATGATGGTGACGATTGACAATTGATGGCGATTGACAATTATTTTTGGTTTTCTTCTCTGTTAAGTTTTGTTTCCTAAATGTTTATGTGCCATGCATATGTCCTTATGTAAGGCGCTGGGTTTGACTTTGGGGTTGATCATATGCTTATGATTAATTGTGCTTTTAGACGTTTGGCGAAAGTTGAATCATTCTTCAGTGTTCTTTTGGTTTTGTTTCCTGTCTTTTAGGGGAGGGGAAGAAAATGTCCTTGACTTGATTGAATTAATGCGATGTGAACCGTTTGTCAAAAATAAAACACAAAAAGAAGACAGTCGGCTGCCAACATTGTTTTATTATATATGGTCCTGGGACAAAGAGATTTTTGACAAATTTTAAGGAAGGACAGAGCAATTGCGTTAAGACTCTTATTAATTTACCATGATTTAAAGGTTTTGTAATTAAATATAGGATGCTGGAGAATAATTAAAACTCATATTGCACTATCGGAAATGTTTACGCATCCTTTAGGGTGGCTTAATATATAGACTTAGCCAAGCCTAAAAGCGGAGCTCCTGATTACAATAAAGAATTGGTTCATGCTTGGCGTGCGTATATCGAGTTATGGATGTACGCGGGAAGTTTGGAGAGCACTTGACCTCAACCCGCGATATGGTCACGTGATACTGGTCAGCAGATACCTTGCTTTGACAGCTATCAGTTAATTATAGCATGGATGTCCAATATCAATGATGTACCCATAGTAATGTTGGTACCCTCTTATCTTTCAAGGTGTGGGACTTGGCGTACGGACGTACGTACGCACGTGCGGTCACGTGAAAACCAAAATTTTTGAGATCGAGGGGTTACCAAATTTTTTAAGGTATGGGGCTCCGCTCGTGCGCCTTCGGCGCGCAGGAGCTCCGCTATTAATCATTATTTTATGGCTTTGGCTTGTGGCCGATATAACGCGCGCTCTGATTGGCTAAGAGCGAGATCTGAGCGGTCATTATGCAGCCGTATTGCCCATTACCGAATACGATTATGCGAATTAGGAAGAGCCTGGGCACAATGTAACAGATGCAAAACGAGCACCGCGGCGGCTCTGAAAATTCGAGTGCATTTAATAAAACGATGAAAGCCGATTAAAAACAGTAAGATAAAGTAAATTTAATTCCGAGTAGCTAAAAGTTTAGTTGAAGAGCGAAGGTACAAGAGATTGCGAGATTGTGCTGGAAAGGACAATGTAAACAAATTAGAATACATTCAAGCTCACGTCTAAGAGGCAAACAAATAAAGTATTTCAAATTCGCATCAGAAAGCTGTCAGTGACACGATAACATTTCAACAGGATTTTTCCTTGATGAAATTTATATAGAAGTAGTTTTTACCTTACCAGCCGGTCACTTTGGCGGGCATGCACTAGTGAAAAACAATCAAAGCGGTTTGCCGAGTCTTACGTAAAGCTAAAATCGCTAGGTAAAAAACACCATCGGCAGATCTGTCAGGCATCCTGAGTAGATTGCCACGAAGAAACTTATAAGTTATCATCCTAGTCACAACAATTACCGAAATACTGAACTCCGTCACGGTCAGTTTAGCAGTTCTCATCAAATAGATTCCCTGGCTTTAACACAAGCAAGTGTAAGCGTAAATCAGCTTCCAGGATCATCGGATGAAACAATCGGGCGGTTTCTGTCGGCAGCAGTTTTTGATAACTACAAGAGGTTTTAGACGTTCACAAGGCTTGAAAAGTTCATCCATAAATCTCCCAGAATGAAGAAGGCGAAGATATGTTGTCGAAAGCGAATGCGAAGATCGAGTTATTCTGAGCAACGCATTCTGAAGCATTATTAAGGTCATTCCCCAGTATTGCATTGCGCATCCCTACTGCGCATAATTTCACGCGTGATTAGCGCGCGCGCATGAAAAAATGGCGGCTTTTTCTTTACGGCTGGACCAAGCCATAGAGGTAAATCGTCATTTTATCTCAAGCGGGCATAGTGACCTATCATTTTTTTCTGTTGTTTTGAATTGAGTAACAAATTTCTCTGTGTAAAATAAGTATGGACCAAACGTGAAACGTGAATTTAGCATGCAATCGTGACTACAATCATGGTGCATGGGGACCCCTCATTTTTATTTCAAAATTTAAGTTCCTATAATATAAACAATCAATAGACAAAGTTTCACAAAAATCTCAGTGCAGGTTCTATTTCAGTGGAATGACCTTAAAGCTCTTATTCTTTCACCCAAAGACCGTTTGTTTGGAGTAGTTTGAAGCACTTTTTGTCTTTCTATATGCGTTAACGTTTCGCCCCAAAAGTCGGAAAAACTCCCCCATCAAGTTGTGGCAACACCACACTAAAATATCTTTTTGAGGCTGTGACAATTATTTTTCCCGTGAAGAAATGTGTGATTTTGACGGAATACGTAATACAGTGGTGAAGTTGACTGACTGCGTAGCTTTGTCCTTGGGTAAATGAATCGGTAAACGCGCGCATCGCTGGATGTAAATTAACGACTTCCGCTTGAATAATTTTTTTTATTTTGTTTAATTCATAAGCCATATAATAAACAACTTAATAACCTCGACCACTCGGTCGTTACAGGAAAATCTCAAACCTCGGCCTACCGTATTGACCGAGCGATAGCGAGGTCAATACGGCAAGGCTTCAGTTTGAGATTTTCCAGTAACGACCTCACTCTCGGTTATTAAGTAGTTATTATTACAGTAAAATCTCGATTTCTCAAAGCAAGTCGTATTCCTTACCTCAGTCGAACACCAGGGAAGCACCGTAATTTTAGACCCGATTTCTCAAACTATCCGATTTCGCGAACCAATTTTCGTTTTCCTTGAAGGTTTGAAAAATCGGGATTCCCCTGTATATGGCCAGGAGTGTTTTACTGAAAACTGACTAGAACTCTCATAGAATCCATAAATCACTACATTCGGGACCCGAGTGGCGTATTCTCCGTTTGTCACTCTTGCGAGTGGCATATCGACAAATGAGTGGCGGGTCTAAAACACAGGTCACGGGTCACAGGTTATTATTGTTTTTACCAATACTGAAAAAAACCTTAAACCTTTACTAATACTAACGTTAAGCCTAAACATTGTCTTAGTGTAGTATTTAGGCCTAAGGTTAGCATTAGGAAGGGGTTAGGGTTGTGGTTATGGTTAAGGTTATTGATAAAACAATGACCCGTGACTTGTGTTTTAGACCCGTTGGCAAATGAGCGTCACGACTCCCGCCTTGAATGAACTTGGTTTGTTGTTCGGAATAGTGACGGCCGCTGGTAGATCGACAACAAGGTGATATTGTGTTTTCCGAACAAATGAGAACATGAAAACCGAAAACAATCAAAAACGGTGTAAAAGGTTTCCAGGAAGTTTTTCGAAACGTGGCAAAAATATCCCCAAAAATTGATGAAATTATGTTGGCGGAACGGCAAGCAATCAATTGCAACAACTACTTCGTACTTTGTGCGTGAAAATGAAAAAAAGGGATTAGAAAACAAGTTTCCAATCATCACAGCTTTTATTCAAAGCATCGACTGTTATCTGCAAGAAATTAACTATGGATTCTATGCAATTTTGAGTACTCAAAAACTAGTTCCGATTTTATTTTGCTTGATTGCACTCACTATGTTGTAGTTCGCTGATTGTGGAAATCGAGTATTTGTAAACATGCTTGTGTTTCCACCAGGTTGTCCATATAATAAAAAGAACAGTACACGTTAGCTCGAAGATATGAATTTTATGTTCCCGTGGCAAGAGCAATATCTCACCTGTTCGCTGCGTTCCTGACTCGCGATATTTTGTTCTTGCCACTAGAACATAAAGATCATATGTTCTCGCCACCGTGTAATATCCTCCGTGTATTTTACGGTTTGTTGCCCACTACATTAATACGAAAAACGACGGTCTGGTTTGCGGACGGCAATCTGCATTTTATACTTTCCGATTTGAACATTAATTTCTTACAGACGTATCAAGAAAACCGGCTCAACATTGATAACAATAGGCATTGTTATAAGACCTAAAATTGGTCTTATATGGTCATTTTGAACAATGGCGGTATAAGCTTCTAAATGCCCGCGGGAATTTTTGAAATTTCCGATTACCATACGAGCGCGAAATTTAAACGATCGGAAAGACTGAATGGAAGACAAATTCTCCCGAGGGGAGATGGTATTGGTGTAATCCTGTCGGTGGAAATAGTTGCGGTGGGGTGGCTGGTAGGGTGACGGTTGTACACATGTATTTAAAAGTGAAAGTAAAAGCTGCCGACAAGTAAGGCATCTTTTTGCTTTAAAATTGCTCTAACCTGATAAACTC
>Ga0126339_10001038_pt1 | contig 17747 bp, 12 predicted proteins | sample OrbTmetagenome_2_FD_92532 | JGI IMG/M metagenome (GOLD analysis project Ga0126339, IMG submission 92532) | Coral microbial communities from Petempiche,Puerto Morelos, Mexico - Orbicella T R C metagenome | ecosystem: Host-associated > Invertebrates > Cnidaria > Coral | place: Petempiche,Puerto...
AAGGGGGTGCCTATCGTTTAAAGGGGGGTGTTCACACGATTCTTCTTTTCTTTTTCGCACCTTTTTTATGTTTTGTGTAAAAAAAAGGTCACAAAAAGGGGTTACAGGCAAACCCAAACCCCCCCCCCCCCCCAGCTGCGCCCATGACTCTCTGGTTCTTAATTTGCTGCCATAATTAACTGTTAAGGAGTTTTCTTTAATTTGAAGGTAATCTAGCAGCGACTATCCTTTTGTCTCCACCATAAAAAACGAATGTATTATGTCATGGCATAAAATCGCCAGAACACAAACAGCTTTCACTGTAAGTGGCTGTCCTCCTCCAACATGGCTTTTTCATCATTTTTTACCAACATTTCCATCTTGTTTCCTTGTCCTTCGGTTTCCATGGTCTCCAATGTTGGTTGATTACGTGTTTCGGGTAACGTCATGCAGAGAACCCCAGCTATCAGAGCATTCAGTCCCATGATGCCGAACGGGAGAAGAGGATGGACCCGTTGCTAAAGCCATGAAAGGAAAATCATATTGGAAATTGTTATGAGACGCCGGATATTTGTGTGTATTTGTTGGGGCCTAGAAGAGGGGGTCCACCTCAATGGGAGGTCCCTTTGACGGTTGAAGGTTAAAATAAGCCGTTTTGACGGTTGACAGTTAAATTTTAGGTCATTTGACGGTCGACGGTTAACCCCATTGAGAATCTCCTCTAACGTCTTCAATTTTAACTAATTTGCTATTTTGGGGTGATTACACACAAGACTCACTGGCTGCCTTGTTCTCTCGAGTTCTCTCTGGATAACGTATTTCTATTTCTTGCTACTATAATTACAATAACACTTATAATAACTTATCCTATAAAACTTATGTCGCGTGAAAAAATATTTTACTTGAAAATAGAGCGTACGCAGGTGCAGTAAAAAGTCAACCAGGATCAAGAGTTTAATGTACGTGTCTTTTTGCATTTCTTTTCCACAAACACGTGAGCATCAAGAAAAAAATTAATCCTTCATCAACAAGTGCCAAGCTTACCGAGTAAACAATATAGGGAGAAAGAAAAGAGCCCACACGAGCAGCAGAGGTAGACGTTCCCATTCCAATATTTCTGTGGATAAAAAGGTATATTTAAGATATAAGTATTTGTCATATTTATTGTACAAATGAACTCGTGATGGTGCGGTTGGGAATACTCCTGCGATTGAGAGCCTGACTACTAATATCTTGAATTTTCCAATGGGACTTTGTGCGCGAAGCTCAACGAGTTTGCTGTTAAATTCTGCAAGGTCTCTGAAGAGTCTCTTGGCCGAGACGAAAGGCCGCGTCAGACTTGCCACAAATCATTTTTTCACAAGTGTTTGTCACGTTTATTGGATAAAAAGATAAACCAAAACAACACCGTATAGAAACAAGAGCAAAATGACTTATTAATTAATATCCTTATAAACGAACAGTAACAATATTAAAGGATAGTAAATAAAAAGTAAGCAATATGCAGAATACAAACAAGTAGTTCTGAGGAGTAAGATTGGGTATTTTTATTAGCTTTAAGTGCTGCGCCCTCGTCAAGTATCACGAGTTAGTATAAACATCTACTAGCGTTCTATTACGAGTGCCGGCCTCTGAATGGCTGCGCTGGCCACTATCTATTTTGTTATAGTCAGTGAGTAGCCTAGAGACGTGCGGTTGTTAACAAACTGGCGGCCGCTGATTTGCATTTTCAGAGTTTCGATAGCCTGCGTTGTAGCCGGACGTGTCACAAAATCCCCAGTATAGTCTCTACCGGCGGTTCAGACTGTCTTCGACGCAGCCTAAGTTTTGAACGACTGGTAGATTTCTGCGAAAACAATTAGATTATTCGCTCTCGATTTATATGCGCGATAGTTGACGCGGGCTGTGCCCTCGTTAACTATATATCGCGCGATAGAAATCTCGAACTCATAATCTAACAGTTGAATAGTAATCTCATCCGCGATAGAAATTTCGAAAAGATAATCATGATGATGATGTAATGTAATTTATCGTATATATAGACTATAAAGCAAGAATTTTTAGGCAACAAAAACTTGCAAATAGAATTCTATGTGTTGTATATTTTCACATGTGAAAAAAGCGACACGTCTAATCAGCTGCGCGTGGCATTCTTCACACGTGAAAAATATAACCAATCGCCGTCCAGAGTAGAATCACTTAGCCAATCAGAGAAAAGCACTCGAATTGCTTCTGAGCAGCGTGGTCTTGAAGTCAGCACCCGCTTGAAGTTTGTGTTTCGAAAACATGGCTTCAGCTTCGCGTTTTAGGTCACTTTTGGAAAACAGCAGCAGAATATATCCAACATCTTGAGCACTAGCACTTCAGTTTCAGAATCAATGGCCATTCAAGAAACCGAGGAAGTAAACTTAACATCACGAAGCCAACAATCGCCTCAGCAAGTCTTATCTCTGTTTTAAGAGGCGAACATTCAAGGAAGAACATTCAACATTTCTATAAGCGGTGTAAGTCAACAAAGTCCGAATTTGTCTTAAAGACAGGCGAAAAGATTTCAAACTTTGTATTTACGCATTGACCCGTATTATATTTAAGTTTGTACATAGGTTCTTTGTCCGCCTGTTGCTGTTGCAACTAGTCTCGTGAATAAAAATCCGTACGTCGCACTTTCCATGAAAAGTAATCTATAGATAGCATCACTTAATAAGCAGCAGTTGCACTGAACCTATGAGTATAGTCCATGGAAAAGTGCCGGAAACTGTTGCCAGACACCTTAAAAGGTATAAATCATATCGGTTGTTGAAGGGGCTCAAGACAGATGTTTAGATCTCTGGGAATAATTTAACTAAACATAATTTCGAAAAAAATTTTGACAACCTTAAAACCATCTGGTTAAGGTTTAAAAAGACAAAAAAAATTGACGACGTTTAGACGTTTTCGACGTTCACTTAACGTTCTGGTCAAGTCAAGCCAAATTTTTGATGGAAAGAAAGGAAAATAAAGGTGCCATAGTCATCTCTTACTCTTGGCCATTCAAAACAGAGGGTTCACAAGAGTTCCTCAGACGGAACAAGTTTCATAGTAACTCTTATCTGTAACTCTAGATGGTTTACAAGAGGCTAATATGGAGACAATAAACCAATTACATTGGGCATGGCAATGTAATTGAACAACTCTGCTTGATGTTTGTCAGAAGGAGGTAGAGTACAAGGACAATAGGGTGCCTATCACCAATGAGATATATCAGTGTGATTTCAGAGCTGAACAAAAAGTTTCCAGCAATCTGATTGGTTGAGCGATTCCTTATATGCACCAGGTGGTGGATATAAATTTTTGAGGCCTGGTTACTAAGCTCGCCACCTTTTCCATCTCGGCGAGTAAACATGACGGACAGTTGCTGAAATTCGGAAGACATCACTCCAAGTCCAGCCCTTGGACCAAAAATCCTTTCAAGAACTCGTATTCAAGGCTTTTAAGAATCGTAAACGCAGTGGTTACGTTGATCGCCAGCAGGTCTAATCGATTGACCGAAATGTATTTTCCCTCAGACTAAAGCTACTCATTCTTAGACGATGATGACAACTGTGAATGAAGTCAACAAAGATAAAACAAAGGTACCGGATGAATTTATTTTTCGTAGAGTTTCGCTTGTTTGTTTTACTGCCGAACTGGTTTGGGACTCTCAGAAAATGCACGTGAGAGGCGGGAGTACGCTTACGGTCTTACATGGTGGCTAAAACTTTAACAAAACAAAATAACCAACTTTACAAATAGCTTTAATAACAAGTATAAGTATAAGTTGAGTATAAGTTGAACATGCTGAACATTAAATGATCGCATTGTCCAACGCCACTCCGCAGAGTAAAAATAACGAGCAACATGAGTACAATTTTGTTGCCAGGCACAAGTCCTTGAAAAAGGAAAAAAACTGAGTCCGAGAGTGCTTTTGAAACTCATAATACCATTCCTCATACGGGTCAGAAAGCTTTCAAACTGGTTCATTCCTTTTTTACTAGAATGCAGTCTAGCCATACTGTACCTTATGACTGTAGGAAACAGTTCAGCGGAATACACGTAAAATCCGTCAAAAGCAAACACGATGAAGAACTTGGCAATGCACAGCGCGAATATAATCTTTCCAACCAGTATGCCTGAAAGGAGTAAATAAATTAATGCATTACTGTAAAGATATATAAGTTTCAGTAATGAAAACCTTAAGAATAATTAGTAACTAATACTTTGGATCCTCCTCTTGAATGCGTAATCAACGATAGGTGAACAGGATTGGACCAAATATCTTGCAAAATTACTATGACTTCGTTGGTGTGATCTGTTGTCGGCGGATTTTACTGAGGAAGTGCATTAAAAAGGAGTCCCTCTGGTGTCATTTGGTCTCGCTGTTGAAGGGTAGTTTGTGTTCGTGTTTTTTGTGGTCAAATCAAGCTCTTCAGAAACCATTGGCGGGGTTTCTCTGTATTTAGCAGTGACGCAGTCTATATTGACGATGTATTTTTCGATATCATAAAAATTACATTGCACGCAGCAAATGTAACTACTTTAGTACGAAATCAGACACGGAACGTGGTTTAATAAGAAGTTTCTACCTTTGTTATTTCCATCGTCGAACGATGTGAGCAAAACGGACCCAAAAGCTCCAACAGCAGAGAAGAAGAGACCGCAGCATATGGTTTTCTTACGGCCAAACCTGAGAAAGAAGGACGCACTTAATTACCAGAATAGAGGGACACATTGAAGAGTAGAACACAGCAAGAGGAAAGAAAAGGTGAGCTGTAGACTACGAGCAGTCCCTTTTTGCTCCTGATATTCTTCGAGATTAGAAAAAAACATATATATCAAATTAGGGAGTGAGACTAGAGGGACATGAGAAATGCTTCTTGCCGCTCGATCGTTCTTCTTGTGCCTCGCGTTGAACGCTAGGCGAAGAAATAGACTGCTCGCAGTCTAGGAGAGCAGGAAAGAATCAAATCAAAGCTCGAGTCACATGATCTCATGCAGATTACCTATTACAGCCCCATGCAAGGGCTGGATAAGCAACAAGTGCTATGGTACTCGTTATGAAGAAGTTGAGGTACATGCTACCACCCACAAATGGAGAACTGAAGGACACTCCGTAATACACCATCCCATTTACGAACCTGTAGAAAAAGTACCAACAAAAACACTATTTAACATGCAGTTACTGGGCTACATGCCCATGTGTATCGTGTATATTAGAAACTACACGAGAATCTTCCTTGAATCCAGGACCGAGCAGATTTGGTGTAAGCCTGCCTCTTGCCAATTCCTACAGTAGGGTAGAAGCTAAGCTGATAGATATTTGTTTGTTTGTTTGTTTGTTTTTGCGGGGGAAGGGATGAGTGTTTTGCTGACATGTTAATTCATTGTGGATCAAGGGTTAACTTCGTGAACTAGTAACGGATTGCAAAGAATATGATCGACTTCTATACAACTAGAAATCATTTTTACCCACACATTTTTCTCTGACTTTCTATCTAATCGACTGCCTGTACCAAATGATGTCAATCTACCACTTCTATCGATCACTCAAGATAGATCTCGATTATTCATGTATCGATTCACTTATCATGAGATACTTACCAGCAATACCAAGATACGAGTGTCCTGTGCGTCATAGAGCGTGACTTAAACAAGTCACGCAAGTCACCAAGCCGCTGCTTCTCATAGTTCTGTAGCGATTCCTGAGGTATTGGCTTTTTGTTGAATTTAGCGACTTTCTGGAGAACTTTCTCTGCTCTCTCTGTTCTACCATTCACGAGATACCAACGCACTGATTCTGGCGAAAAGCTGCAAAAACCAGACAGGACACATTACAAAGCACTCGAAACAGTAACATAGAACGCAAGAAAACCTGACAATTTGATCTTCACATATTTTACGTTTTAAGCTTGATTGCCTGTTTGTTACGTTGTTACTCAACTAAGATATGTTTAATTTCCGCCATATTGGGGTGGATGAAGTTGATCAGTTCGTCAGTCTATAAAAGTGCGCATGCGTTCACATGTTCACTCCTCCTTGTCACCCGTCTGTTCGCTTCCCTTCCATTCAGTCTCTAGCCTTCGTGCAGACGTTTAAAAGGACGTAATAGGCGTCTGCACGCAGCTATTCAGCTACCCCCTTCCCCTCGCTCCTCCCCATTTCTTTCTCCCTTTTATTGGCTTTCCTTTCCACCCCTTTTTACTTTCACTGTACTTCAGGATTCTTTTTCTTCTTTGTCCATATTTTAAAATTCATTTTACTCTATGTAAGTCGAGGCTTTCGCTTCCAAATTTTGAACTGCTGCTCTGCGTTGTTTTGGCTTGCTAACCCCTACCGCAAATAATTTGAGTATTAGCAGGTTTTTATAATTGTAGTGGGGCATAAAGTTGAGAACAACGAGGCGCAACATTCCACACTTTACACCAAAATACAACTCACAACCATCCAAGCACAAAAAGAATTGCTGGAGCTCCCATTATTATGGACAGCTTCCTCCAGTCCCTGACGAGATATGCCAGCCCTGCCAGCGCCATGTTGGACAGGTTAAAAGAGTACCATATGGAACAACCTGCGGTGCTACGGTGGCGAATTCCAACAAACTCGGTTAGGAGAACGTAGGCGGCAATACTGTATCCACCTGATTAAAAGATAACACAAGTAAATAATAAATAAGACACAAATAAATATAAAATAAAACTGCAAGGTTTAGTTTTACTTCACCTCTCATTTTTAAGCCCTAAAATAAACTATACGGTTCATTTTTTTCTTCAAATTAACAAAGAACAACGCGAGGCAACTTTTAAGAATAGAAATAAGATTTCGTTCAACGTCATCGATTATCAGAAAGCAAGAAAAGATATTTGGAAATCAAATGAAAAGATCGCGATAATAAATAATAAATAAATAAATAAATGGTTGATTTGAATTGATTTGCAAACTTCTAATTTTCCAAGTTAGTAGTTGACTGACGCTCTTGTTTTTGTTGTTGTTTTTTTGCTGTTTGTTTGTTTGTTTTTTTGCTGTTTGTTTGTTTGTTTGTTTGTTTGTTTTTTCTTGATCCTATTTGCTCACTAGCCAGTTTTAACCTTTTCCCATCTCCAGACTCGGTTAAAGAAAACGCGCTTGAATCCCTAATTTAGCTTAAAGCGTTCACGTCACCGAAAGAAACTCATTACTTCGCACCCGCTAGAGAGAAAAAATGTTAGACTAGGCTTCATTGTTCCAATTTACTAACCTATTCCGAATCCAATCACACATCTGGCCAGCGCAAACAGCCAGAAAGCGTGAGGGAAAGCTGCTAACAGACTTACGACCGAAACCATCAGACCAGATATGTACATGGTGATTTTCCTGCCAAACTTGTCGCTGAATGGACCAACAACTATCCCGCCGAGGAAGAACCCAACAAAAATCATGGACGATCCAACGGCGCCGTACAATCCACGCTCACACACGAGATCGAACTGTCAAGATCACAACAATCAAATATGAGATGCTGACTTGGCTAAATTATGACAATACTCTTCACGGTTTAGTAAGGCAGCTTTCAATCTTTCAAGAGCAAAAAATTGTTGACAAATAAGGTATAACAACTATGTGGCATGTCGTAAAACTATTTTCTATTACAGTAGCCAAGTATGGTATATATACGCTGGGAAGATCGACATTCAAAATTCACTTTATAAACACACATCCTATTTGATCTGCATCAACACTGAAACAAAGCGAGGCTAGGTAACACCATTAACCTAGCTATTTCAAGTTGTGTTTTTTCTTGGTAGTGTAAAATGCAACTTGCATCAGAACACGGTTCATTTAATTTTGGGGGAGGGGAGGGTGGATTGGGGGGGTTGTTGTTGTTGCTGTTGTTGTCGTTTTTTTGTTTGTTTCAGTTTATTTTTCATTGGCATCGCTTCCGTTATAGCTCTAACTTTTTCTAATTAATGAATTCACTTACCTCAGTCACAACAGATGTAAAATCATCCACGAACTCCCACTGATCTCGATCAATATCACATCTGAAAGAATAGTTATCATGCTTGGGCTTCATCGTTCCATTTAATTGACAAACACTACTATTGGCTACGCATCTCCAAGCCGGTTCGGCGGTTATGAAGGTTACAATCATCACTGGCCAACCAAACCAAAAGAAGATTAAGCCATTTAGAAAGACCAGGAGCAGAATTTGATAACGACCAAAGCTTCCAATTTTTTCCAAGTATTGGTCCGTTGTCAGCGCCATAATCTAAGAGCAAAGACCAAGTTATTAGCAGGGCAGTGTATTTCAGAAATTTTCCGTATTTGCTCTACATCTTTTTCAGACCTAGCCAAAATTTAGGTACTCTAATACTAAACAACTGCGTACTTGATAAGAAAGATAACTTACTTAAACACACACACACACACACACACACACACACACACACACACACACACACACCAAATTCCAGATGTCTAGCGTGCGCAAACCTTAATTGGGAAAAAAAAAAGCCAATATACATACACCCTATCTTAGACATCTTAGACCAAACTGCTCAAGAAATTCCATACCCATTTCGCTTAACAGACACCCTGACTTCTCACTACAGTCTACGGACAGTTTCATTTTTTCATTTTCCAATTTTATCGAGGGAGAAATGAAACAAATAAAGAAATCTTCTCCGAAATAATATTTCCCAGCTTGTCCACTCCGTTAGTTGGGGAGAGAAGCGAATTCCAAATGATCGATGGCGTTACAAATAATGCGTGACATTTAATGTCTGGCCACTACTCTCCGGCCGCGAGATATCTGTGTACCGCAGAGGAACACCAACATGGTGGCTCCATACTAGGCTCTGTATATTTGCGCGGAACATTTCGACGAATATCTCAACTTTGGCACAACGCACACACCTTAAACTTTAAGAACTGTCTTCTTTATTTATCTCTTATGACATCACAATTTTTTGACCTTATCCACTGAATGGTTTTTGATTTTATTTTTTATTGCGTGACAGTGAAAACGCTCTATTCTATGTACTCTGTTTACTAATTTACACAAATCGCTGAAACCTCTCAAGGGTATCGGTTTCAAAAACGAGTGAGCAATCCCGAAACGTACATTATGTGAAATCAATGATTCAGAAAGTATCAACTGAATAGAAAACGCTATAACAACGAGTCTTTCTGGAAATCACAGCTGCATGAGGGACCACAAGAATTTCTTGTCAACACAAACAGCCGATCAAAACATCACGATTTTTTTTTTCACGAGACCTGAGCGGCGACAAAAATTAAACTTTTTCAAGAAATGTGGCTCAAATATAAGTCCAGGATTCTTCAAGTATACAGAAGATGATACTAGCAACCTAGTTATCTAGTCCATCCTCCTTTCTTTGCAGGGATCCGTTACTTTGGTCGACAAGCAGCCAAACATAAACACCCAAAATGCAAATTTAAAACTCGTCTTGTTAACAACTAACTGCTTGAACTTGACGGTAGACCGCTCGTCTGTCTTTCAAACTTAAGTGTATAATGCATAATCAAATATTCCTCAAATTAGCTTGGTACAAACCTTAAAGTCCTTTCGAAGTCCGTGAGCTTTCCAGCAAATAGTTGCTTCGCTAAAACAAACCGCCGCGCACTTTGTGATCACCGTTGTGTGACATGACAACTTCAGCACATAACTCGGGCACGCACGCCTGCGCATGCAGAACACGCGGATTAGTGGCGCAGAGAGCGAAACGCGGTGTATCGCGTTTCGCTCTGTGCCGTGCTAATCCGCCTGTTCTGCAGGCTAAACCAGAAACGGCAATTGGAACTTTCATAGAAAAGCTTGATGTTATCCTTGGGAGCGCGTTTTGGCAGATTTCGATACTGCGACGCCTCAATTTTTTTCTCTACCTCGTGTGAATATGAAAATGAAGCTGTGTTATACCTATTTTGTTCGCCTTTACTACAAGCGGATTTCTCAGAAGTAATTATTGAATCTGTGGAAGGTTTAACATACTCCCAAAGTGACATAAACCTGTGTAACGAAATTTGTCGTCGTCACTGGACTTGAACCTTTCGAAACCAAACTTTGAAAGTGGCAGTTGCCTTGTGTTTCTTGTTCCCGAGGACATTCAGCGTCTTGTAATACGGAAAGGCTTTTTTTTTCTATAACGCATTTAAGCCCCTTCAGCTATATCACTTCTCCATTTATACGTCTTACAAACCATGCACGGCTTTTAACCCTGTAGAATATGAACCGCCTGAAAAACCTTTTTATTAAACATTGGCCGTTGAATAAAAATTTTTCTGCTTTCTGTCAAATAGAACCGAGGAAAGGCGCTTCAACTGAACGATATTTCGCAAAAACGATATATCGGCGAAATATCGAAGGGAAGCTCCGATATCTCGTTGAATTATCGTTGCAACGCGGCGCTTACTATATGTGCGATATATCGCCGAGATCGTCGATATATCGACGGAATATCGCAAGAACAAAGCGCGATACTAGACGATTATCTCTTGCATTACTTTTTCACAATACTGTAGCTCTCAAAGCCAATCTATTATGAAGAAAATTAAGGGTATTTCTAACAGGCTATATCGTTGTTTATTGCTGCCGCAGTGAGTGAGCCTGAAGCGAACGAACGAGGCAGCTCTCCAATCGGGAAAAGGTCACATTATAGGGGCCTTGAACACGTTTTTTTGCGAAACGCAAGAAATTGTGGTACCGGTAAGATCAAAGACGCAAGGACTTGTGGTTATGCGCGAATGGAACAATTGAGATGCGCTGTTTTCCACGTGCTCTCTTAGATCGATGAACGCAAGGATGAAAGGTATCGGGAACAACATCAGTCCATAATATCCAACAAATCACTCTTGTGGAGTCTCATCTAATACTAATAGAAGTCATTTGGAAAGGCACCATGATGGAGAACCAAGTCAGTTTTCAAATTTTGTAATCTTAAGCTTACCGCTAGTGTTAATAAACCAGTTGTAATCACTCGTGAAAAATGTTCAACGTTATATTCTGCTATTTGTGATGTTTAATTGTCTAAATTAACCAGACATCTGTTTTACAGTTTGAAGCAGAGTTCCCTCTCATCATCAAGTGTTGTTTAGTAGTATTATTTTAAAAAATCACAGATTTTACCGGTGCCGTTTATATTTTTTATCTGCACAACTTTACTCAACATATTGGAAATCACACGGCAGAAAAAAATTGTGAATATACTTCATTCCAATCCTTCGCAAAAATTACGGCTTGTTGTTATTAAAAATTTCGAACCGGAAGTCATTCAGCCGTGACTCACAACCTTCTGGAATGATCTGTTTCTCAAGTAATATTCGAATTTAGAAACCTTGCTACAATGCTTTCTGGAAACTCCAGGTGTACTTGTATGAGAGCGTGAGTTAGTGCTGCGGTGTGCTGTAATCCGAAAAGTTAAATAAACCAGTTTGTTATTGTTACCGACAATCCTGAGTTCTGTATGGGAACAATCCTGCTCTGCATTGACACCCCTTGCATCCTCCTTCCCTTCGGCAGCATTTTGTACCATTTAATAGGTAAACTAGTATTGTAAATTGTAGTGTCAAGAACATTATTCTTCAACCTGTTTACTAACGTTTGGATATCAGTCGTTTAATGCTACTGTTATTGTATAATCAGCTAGCTGAAAAAGAATGGAATGGTAGTGTTGTTTCATCACAATAGAAGTGGTGAAGAAAGGCCAATTGAACTGATATTACACACTTTCATGAAAGCTTCGATGCTACCAGGCGAGCAAAGTCTCCTTCGTTCGAGGGAGATCGGAGGAGGGTTTAGTATGAATATGTGCACATAAACGACAGCACAGATTACGTTGTCGTTGCAATTAAAGTATTGATGACCTTAACATTTTCTGTATAGCTACAGCTTAGTGATACAGCATTGTTTACAGTGACAGCCAAACTACATTTCTTGAAAATCTATTCAACCCAAAAAAACTTTAAGATAGTAAAAATCCCTTCCGTCTGAAAACAGATTGATCTTTGAATCTATCTCATAGCACAGTAGCCTGTGCATCATCTCCTGCGCCTTGCTCTAATGTTCCTCTCTGAAACAAATTTTCCATTGTTGGTTGGTTGTGTGTCTCTGGTAAAGTTATACACACAACAGCAGCGGACAATGCTAGGCCACCCATGATCCCAAATGGAAGATAAGGATTGACGGAAAACTGTTACGAAAAAAAAAAGATGAGCATTAATGGATAAATAAAATATAACTGTTTAGCTTTAACACCTAACTGTGGCCACTCAATTCTTTTTTTAAAAAGAAAATGAATGAATGAATAGGTAAATGAATACGAGATATAAATTTGTATGCATATGTTAAAATTGTTCTAAGGTAAGACCGTAAAACGATGAACAGCAACTTCAAGTATTAATCTATTTGCAATCATGGTAAAGGTATTTGTGACTATACTATATAAATTCATCAATTAGTGCATATACCACAATGTGTGCACGTGCCCTCAATTAAAACAGTAAGGTTTCTTTGTCTAATATATATATTTTTAAACATCTTATTGAAATTCGATAAGATTTTTAGGCCCGTATCTCTGGTCAAAACGTAACCCATTAAGTAGTGGCGGAACTAGAGGAGAGGCCCCCACCCCCCCCCCCCCCCCCCCCCCCCCCCCCCCAAATTAAAGGCGTGTAACAGACCACTCACCAAGAGAGGAGCATACGCAGAAGCAAAAGCACTTAAGCGGGCGGAGGCTGTGGCTGTACCCATGGCAACGTTCCTGAGTAATGTAAGGAAAATATAAAGCAAATAAAGATATCCCACAGTTAAAGACCATTCAATGCATGTAGCCTGCATGCGTGAGAAGACACCTCCGCTTTGTGGAGTGAGATTTCCAGGGCAGGCGTTGGCGAGTCAACAAGGACTGAGGCCAACTGATGCTAATGCTGCCACCACGCCATCTGCAGGTACATGTTTACAGTTGGATTTCAGTATAATTTTCGACAGATGAAAGCTAGTTTTTCAGCTGTAGGCCGTTAATAGTTTGTGGTCAGCGATACGCTGCTATTCTGGTATTCCTGGTTTAAGTACAGGTTCATCAAACTTGATTTGGTCACAGTAGGAAGATTTTGCTTTCATTTCATTTTTGCAATTAGTAGCGTAGTTGATTACATCAATGCCAACCCTAGCGCGCACGTGGCGGGCATTCTTTCCTTGCGTAATGCGCAGAACGTGTGCGCACTAACAAAAGCAGGCGACGTCCTTGACAAGTCCTGGTTACAATTTTTTTCAAGGGTAACTTTTTCACGAATTGCACTTATTATTTTCAATTTGTTACGCCTTACGACAAAAGGTGAAACCTAATGAGGTTAAATGCGATCCCCTCACAGCTACTTACCTTATAGTCGTCGGGAACATCTCGGCAGTAAAAACGTACACCAAAGTAAATGCAACAACCGCAGAACTCTTTGCCAGGAACATGGACATGAAAATTTTCCCAGCAAAGTAACCTGTCGGCAGATGTAAGGAAACCATATCACATTTAATTTCCATTCTAACCTCTAAATTTCATACTAGTTTATTTATTTAATCAGATAAAACAGAAACTGCACAAATTCAGAAAAATACCCATGACCGCTGCTTGCGGTTGGTTTTCAAGTGAAAATAGGGACGTTAAGCAAACCACGACGACAACGACAACGAGAACGCCACCAAACAAAAGATTTAATGAGTAGAACAATGGCTGTGCACGTGCGTTATAAATCTTTGTACATTTCTATGCCGTCCTCTGCACAACAACAACGTGAAATGACCAAGTTCTGCGTATTTTGGAGAACGGGAACGACGGCGACTAATTTTTTGTATTTTTATCTGGAATTGAACGCTTGCATTACATATATTTTGCTTGAGCAAGTTTTGAGACCGATAGGGACAATGAACAGATCTAGACAATTGTGAAATTCGAATGTAAAACATCTATTTATTTTTTTTCGAGGCGTTGTCTTCGGGGTCGCCGCCGTCATTGCTTAAGGTCGCTAACGTTACTAACGAGGGTTAAAGTAGCACAATATTTAACGCTTAATGACTAGTCCCGAGGGGAACAGTGAATTTGCTTCCCGAGAATCTCAACGTTTCCCGAGTCGAGGGAAATATTGAGATTCGAGAGAAACAAAATTCACTGTTCCCCAAGGAACCAGACATTAAGTGATTTGTTATATAGGAAAACAAATAATCACTTAATTAACAAATGACGTGCAACAGCGGTCATCATTTCGCGGGTAACAGTAAGCTGTTTCCCGTTTGACGTCATAGTTTTCGCAATGTTGTCCACTCATGGCATTTGGCGGGAACCAGTTTCGTTGTTAGATGTCATGTGACCATGAAGTAGCCAATGAATGGGCGCGCTGTAGTGAGAAAAAAGCCAGCTATATAACAAAAAGGCATACTCAACCTTTGTCATCATCTTTAACTGATAATAGAAGTGCACCAATCGCTCCCACGGAGGATAGAATAAACGATACTACTAAGATTTTCTTTCGAGCAAACCTGGGATTAAAAAAACGAATTCAAATTTAGTCAATCTTTGATCGTGTAACCGGAAAGATCATCACATAAGGCATACTGATAAAGATCGCGGCATCCAGACATCATTGGACATACTACATGATATGTTTCCTCACATTTCCTCACCGTTTTCCTCGCGTCATTGACAAAAACTACGCTGTCGCATCCACGAAGCAACCTTTGTTAGATTTGTACCCATAACCGCGTCCAATCCCCCCTCCGTAATGTATTTCGATTTAATGAACGAGGTAATGTGGTCAATCGCTCAAACAACGTCAATCTTAAGCAATCATTAGAGACTTATGTGAAGGAATATCATTAAAAAGATATTAATATTATTTACATTTGGAAAGAATTCCTGCATTAGCCTTAGTTGCAAGCTAGACCCAGTCCAACACCGAGATGAATTCCCAATACGAAATTGTATTTTTTTCAACTGCAACATTCCTTGGACATGCCCCTTTATTCTGCAACCCCAAGGTACCAGTCACTAGCCCTTGAAAAATCCTGTAGTCCCCCCCCCCCTACTGAATACAGCTAAAGCAGATCCCAAACGGATAAGTGGGCTCGCCGTTCTCATTTCTCACCTTGCTGTCAAAACAGCACTCGCAGGATATCCTGGCAAACCAGCTACGGCGGAAATCAATACATTGATGTAGATATTACCGCCAAGGAACGGTGCAGTGAAGGATATGCCCCAGTATATAAAAGAGACAGCAAACCTGTGAGACAAGTAACATTGAAATGATATTAACTGACAATGCTACACTATACAAAATATCTGGATTGGTTGGTGGAATATACATCACGATGCTTAGGTGTACCATAAATTGCAAAATGAAAGTACGGCTATTGCAGAATATACCAATGGGCACCAGATGTCTTTTAAAGAATATATAATGTTATCTAATAATAACTTTTCTTGTGATAACTCCATGACACCAAGGCTCACCGAAAGATTATAACTAAATACTCTATAGAAATCTATAACAGCCTGCCAAGGATGGCCGAAGTAACTTGGACAGTAACGATAGGGATGTTCTCGCATGGCTGGTATACGACACGTGTGAGATTCGTGATTGACAAATTTTCAAAGGAAATAAACTTGCTAGACCCTCGACATACCTGCCATGAAGGATGCCATTTCTCTCACAAGTTTAAAAGTCAACTGAAAGCCAATACTCGAACATACAAATTGCCTGCCTTAAATCTCGCCGCTCAAATCTCACGCAAGCGTGCTCGTGCCAACAATTTTTTCTTAAGCCTCGGCCAAACGATCGCAACATATCAACGTAACATATCACAACATTGTTGGTCCAGCATTTGCAAGCTCCGGCTAAACGATCGCAACATTTCAGCACAACATATCGCAGCATTGTTGGGCGCAACATGCTGCGCGCGTTTGGCCACCCTGTTGCGACATGTTGCGACATGTTGGGTGTTGTTGGCTCAAATTTGAAAACTGGTCAAATTTTCATGCAACATTTGTGGATGTTGCATGATGTTGTATTCGTTTGACCAGGTTCGTGCAAAAGTGTTGCGCCCGGACATGCGCATTAGTTCGACTTTCAATACCCAACATGTCGCAACTAGTTGCAACAGGGTGGCCAAACAAGCGCAACATGTTGTGCCCAACGATGTTGCGATATGCTGCGTTCAAATGTTGCGACGATCGTTTGGCCGGAGCTTGAAAACGCTGGGCCAACAATGTTGGGATATGAAAGTAAAGAATGATCATCGCAGTAAATTTTCCAGTTTAAGCAATTGGAAAGAAGAAGCCTGAAAAAAATCAGGGCTTCAACGGGATTCGAGCCCCGTGACCTACGCTATACCGGTGCGATGCTCTACCAACTGAGCTATAAAGCCACACTGATTTTTTTCAGGCTTCTTCTTTCCAATTGCTTAAATTGGAAAATTTACTGCGATGATCATTCTTCACTTTTATCTACAACCGCAGTTCAAATATGAATTATTTCATATATACTTCACACCAATGTTGGGATATGTTGTGTTGAAATGTTGCGATCGTTTGGTCCGGGATTCAAATTTGAGCCAACAACACCCAACATTTCGCAACAGGGTGGCTAAACGCGCGCAACATGTAGCGCCCAACAATGTTGCGATATGTTGCGATCGTTTGTCCGGGCCTTTAATTCTTTGTGGGTTGCGTCCGGGTTTACGTTTTAACTTGGGTGTGGTTCGAGAGTTAGGCCTTGTAGGGGACTTTTCTCATTTCGTCTTTCTACATGCCACTTGGCAAAACTGTAAATAAGGAAACGAATCGAACAAACAAACAAACCTACCACATTAACCAGGAAGCAAGCGTCTTGTGAGTCATTTTGGCCGAAATAAATAAGTCACGAAGATCACCAAGCCTTTCCACCTTCTCATCGTTGGGTAATAGCAGTGCTTCGTCCGGCATTTCTTTGCCATTCAGCCTGGCCACTTTTCTAAGAACGTCTCTTGCTTCAGACACTCGACCTTTCTTTAACAACCAGCGTACAGACTCTGGGGTAAGACTGGAAAAAAGAAAAAGCCTCCATGTAGGGCCAGCGTTTATCTCCGGTTTCCTTGGCTTGAAGTGACTAGAAGTGTTTCTAGTCGCCCCTAGATGAAATACTTGTCCATCGCACGGCTATACCCTCCAGCATTAAGTTCGCCGGTACTCATTTCTACAGCTGGGTGGGGAGAAGCACTGTGATAGTAAAGGGTCTTGCCCAAGAACACAACCCAAACCCAGGCCAAGGCTCGAACCCAGACCGCTCGATTTGGATTACAGCGCGTTAGCTAAAGCAAGACAGAGACGCAATAAATAAAACATGTTACTCTTTTATGTGACAATTTGTCCACTTGCTTGACACCAACATGGAAGAACATGTACAGGGTCTACCTCAATAGAGATTTTGTTCTTGTTGGTGATTAATTTTTTCAAAACATTGTTAACAAAGAAAGAAAACCATAAACTGAATGAGACCCATTATTGTACTTTTACCAGGTTAACTTTAATTTCTTCGCCGTCTGGGATACTCTTGTCGCTTCCCAAACAATTCATATCTGATTGTTTTTTTACCCCGGTTGCATCTGAAGCTTTGAAACCATTTTTTTTTTTTTTTTTTTTTTTTTTTTTTTTTTATGGGTTTTTAAAATAATTTTTTTTTTTTTTTTTTTTTTCTTGTGATATGTCTCAATCATACCTTCTTTGTTTTCCGGTCAA
>Ga0126339_10001039_pt1:5000-17742 | contig 17742 bp, 14 predicted proteins | sample OrbTmetagenome_2_FD_92532 | JGI IMG/M metagenome (GOLD analysis project Ga0126339, IMG submission 92532) | Coral microbial communities from Petempiche,Puerto Morelos, Mexico - Orbicella T R C metagenome | ecosystem: Host-associated > Invertebrates > Cnidaria > Coral | place...
TTCCCTTGAACTCTGCTTGGATAGTGCTTGAAATACATCATCCTTTGCATCTGGTGCTACTACCTCATAAACCAGAAGACAACCTTGAAGAGCTTTTTCCTGGCATTTTTGGCGATCGAGTTCGGTTGTATTTTCTCAGGATGTTTTAAGGCGAGATGCCAAAGGGGAGAAGTTATCTGCAGAAGAACTTGATTTAATTGCTAGCTTTGACATTGCTGTATTGCACACATGAAGCATTTTAGCATCTTAACGAGTTACGGCAAAGGCCTCTTCTTCGTCGGAACTACCACTGTCTCGTGCACTCAATGCACTTAGGGTCCAAGCTGGATCCTGAGGACACATAATAAATGTCTGAGGCATTGCTGCAAAACCTGGACTCGGCTCAGCATAGTGTATAGTCTTCAGTGGCTCTCTGTCACACAAAAAAAATTATTATCAACTATTATCATTTTTGTTGGTTAGCTCTGTTATAAAATAAAAACATTACTAAAACTGATTAATAACTCCTAGAAAACATAAAGAGAACATATAATTAATGTTCTAATTAGTCACAAAACACTTATAAGTTTTCAGCTCATACTTCCTTGGAAATTATAATTCTCCCATTTATGTATACGTTTTGTCAGCAGTATGTGTTTTTGTACATTCCTCTTCAGGAGCCAACGATGTAGAATTCGTATCTGCTTTATGTTTTTTCCAACAGGGTGAACATATGGCTAATGAAAAGATAAAAGAAAAGAAACAGAAAATACCCTATAAAAGATGCATTGTAAAATGAAAAGCACTTTATGACAAGGAAATCTTCCAAATGTTGTGTCTTATACTTGGGAACAGATATCCCAAACAGCTGAAACACCTCCTTTGCTATGGCAGGGTTGATCATGTCTTGACTTTTGACGCTGGTAGGTGTTCCGTTGTGTCCTGGGTACTGACACAACTTTGAAGGCCTCCAGTATTTTCCAAGACCATAGCGATGGCAAGGACAAACACGTAATTTTTTAACTTGTTCATGTGACAAACGTTCGAAGCCAGCCCTTTGCAGGATGACCTTGTACTCTTTAAGGTCTGCACACGACAAAAAACAGTTTTTTTAGATGTGCAGTTAAATCATCTCAGCATTCATACAGAAATACTGTCTCTGAGCGACCATGTGACGGTCCGCAGTCCAAGAAACCTTTTTTTTGACAAAGAACGGGCATCTGCCATGATAACCTGGTTATCCCTATTTTTAGGTCCACTGACCCGTGCGAGGGCTGACCCGTAACATCCATTGGAATGTATGTAACGAAATACATGCTGCCCCCATTCAAAGCACTTGAAGACTAGCTGAGGCTGAATCCATCATCATTAATAGGAACAACATAAAACTGTTCACGATTTCTGGTGATAGAGTAAAATCAAGAAATCAACTATTATTGGCGAGAGAAAACATGGAGGACTTAAAATGACTGACTTTAATGTCTTGAATAAAGCCTTAAAAGTCACATTGATACCACTCATAAAATCAGAAAACGTAGCATCCTAGAAAATCATCCCTAATGCAGCCCTAGAGAGATATGGTGGATTACACTTCTTGACAAATTGTAACTATGACATTAACACACTACAGGTCGACAATTTACCACCTTTTTATGTTGACGTACTAAAAGAATGGCAAATGGCTAAAGATTCTATAAGAAGTGAGACTTCCTCACTCATGAAGAGGTAATTTGGAATAATCGAAAAATTTTAATTTATGGTAAACCTGTATTTGACAGGAGATGGTTTAACCAAAACATAATATGAATCCAGGATCTCCTTCAAGAGGATGGGTAAATTCCTGTCCTTTAGAAACTTCTGTTATAAGTTTAAGCTCAAAATGCCCTTCACCCTCTACTTCGGTCTTATTAATGCTATATCAACTTCTTGGAGGTTAGTACCTGAAAATCCTCCTTTGCGATGCCCAGAAAGTGAGGGAAAAGAAGAAACCATTTCCACCAAATATGTGTACAACTTGCTGTTGAAGAAATTCTTAGTACCACCTACTGCTAAAACTAAAATCTTAAAACATGGTTTCACCCCGGAAACCATCCAAAAAGTGTATGAATTACCTTTCCAGATCAAGTGTGACATTAAAATAACAATGTTTCAATATAAGATAATACACAACATTCTCGCAACTAAAATGTCTCTTTTTAGAGCCAAACTGTCTGACAACGATATAATATTATGTCCTCAGTGCTTAGCTGATACACACTCCCTAGATCATATGTTAATTCTTACGCTGCTCTTCCATTATAGCCTTTTGGAAGACCTTTCAAAACTGGTGGACAAATAAAACAAAACAGCAACTAGCATTATCAAAATAATAGTACGATTTTATACGGTGTTTTTGACAACAGAACATAGATACTCTTTGAACTATGTGCTTCTAATTGCAGCAGCAATATAATTATACTGCAGCTGCCTGAACAACGAAAAGCTCTCTTTCAACAGTTTTCTTATACTTCTAAAGGAAAAATTAAAAATACAGAAAGAAATAGCATTTAAAAACAAGTCTCTTACAACTTTCCAAAAATCCTTTCAACATTTTATTTAACATGCACTGATGACATGTTTTCTTTGTTTTGTTAACTAAGTAAAGTTTTTTTTTCTTGCTGTTTTTTGGTTAGTAATATAGTGCTTATACTGTACATATATAGCAAAGGCAGCGATAGTAGTGCTGCCTTTTGTTTGAAACTTTAAAGCAAAGAAAAAAAAACTGGACATTTTCCAAACTGTTTTGTGTAGCTACAGTATGTAAAGAACGGTGTAAGTAGTCGTAACGATCATATTGTACTGTAAAGTAAGGAAGCATTGTGCCGTAATATTATTATTTCCTCTTAAAAAAAAAAAAGAAAAAGATTGTTTTTGTTTTACTTATATTTCACGCATTTGTTTGGATTCCACCGCAGTTTGGACAAATGAACGCTGTCACGCAACAACATTTCCAAGATTCAACTCTCCTTAGCAGATGGTAATTTCAAGCTATTTTCTATTTCTACGTATCTTTCCTCTTCCTTTTTCTTTTAATTCTATATACTTCTATTTAGGATGGATTTGAGCACCTAGCAAGGTTTAAAGTGGCATTTACCACGCTATCCACGGCCATATTGGCAAAAGAGTAGTGTTTCGCCTAAGTGGCAACATAAAGGGTAAATAAGGTAACTTTGAACAGCTTTTACAATGTCAATATACTTTGGCCGAAAAATGTTTTGCCAGAGACGTGTTGTATATCCCTTCAATGTCTGATTCATCACTGTGATTGCTTTCAACAGCGTTGGACTTTTGAGAATTAATTATTTTTTTAAAAAATCAGTTCCAACGCTCCATCTAATTTAGTATGCAATATTTGAAGTTTTATTTTCTATTCACCTCTGCAGTTTTTCAATGTTTATCGAATGATATTGCATTAAAAGGTCTTTTTCTTCAACACTGTGTAGTTTTCTCATTGTTTTGCATTGAGATAGTGATTTCTGAACCGTTTTTTGCGGGAGCTTATTTTCGGCCTGATGTTGCTGCCATCAGACGGAAAAAGTTTGCGGCTTGATATTTTTGGTTTAACGTGAAACTGAAACAAAAGAAATTCATTTATAAATAGTATTCGGTAACCACTACTTGGGAGATAAAAATCGGCTGATTTTCTTTTTTAGCCGGAAATCATCGGTCGTTTCTTAGATGCAGGGCCTCTTAACATTGAAGTACTGTATCACCGAAAACTGGTCAGCAAATGCACAAAAAAATGGGTGGAGGATGGGAGCAGATCAAACAAGCCAAAGCGAGTGCAACAATCAACATTTTGTGATACTTTTAGTGATGTTGTTTTCACAGGTGAATGCTCAGTTAAGATTGAACAATATCCTTGCTAACCCTTCTGCAAACTGACAAATTCTGCAGATGCCCATCCAGTGTGGCTTACAAGCCACACAAAAATGGGGTCACTGGACTCATTTCATCATAGGCACTTAAGGCTATATGTTAATGTGTTTTTGACAGGCTATCATGTTGCTATGGTAACTCTGCTTCTCAAAGATGACCATAACTTGTTTACCAATGATTGAACATGCCCGTAATGATAATAACAACAATAACAATAATCTTTATTGGCTGGGAAGAAACATTGATATGTAAAATATTGAGTACATTAGAAGTTGATCAATAAGATAGATAGAAAGTAATAATTATTATAAAAGAAAGAGCCTAGAGGCTAAAAGAACTATTAGATTTTCAAGTTAGCCCCTATTATTATTGCGGTGTCAACTGAAAAAGAGTAGTTACTGTAGTGTTGATTCATCAAAGAAGTCCTGAAAAATGCTGTCCGACTATTGTGATCCACTACCCTAAGTTTTGTTTAATTTGGCTCATGTTGTCAACAGTGGATCCGTGCTGTAAAAGATGGCCGGCTTTCTCTGGGTGAATTTCATCTTCCAGTATCTTTGGAGAAGCCACCACCAAGTTACAGTGTGCTTTCACCAGAGGTAATTTGGATGTTCAAGAGTGCCACAGCATTATTGGTGACAATTTTGTGATCCTGTTAGCCAACTGGTAGATTACTCAAACTAGTGTGCAGTAGTTACTACTGTATCCTTTGTTGAGGAAAAGGTTATTATTGTTCATCATGGTAAATGCAATAATAAAGTGTATTGTCGTTTGTGTCAGGATGTAGTCACTTAAGATGTAGAACGCGACTTTTCAACTGCTTACCGCTAGTCTTCTTCAGACAATAAAGTTCAACTTATTATGTAGGACCATTTATATCATGAAGGTTGACTGTGATTGGGGCATTTCAATCCACCATTGTTCCAGTGTTCCAGCAAGTAGTTGCTCCCTCAGCAGTCTGCTGTTGTACTGTTCTCCTGTGGTTATGATTTTTTAATGTGGGCATCCACGCTTCAGGAATTTCAATCCCACTGTCCCTGTTGATGTTGTTAGGGTGAAGTCTTATGTGGATAGCTTCCTTGACCCTACATGTGTACTAGGGAGGACCAATAAACTTGACCTTGTTCCAAATCCGATAATGACCGGTCTTGTGGGCATGTTCAGAAACGGCAGAGGTCTGGGTACAGGCGAGTTGTATATCCCTGTCGTGTTCTTTGATTCCCTCCTGCATAGATCTCCCTGTTTCCCTTATGTAGACTTTGCCACATTCGTAGGGAATCCTGTAGAACATGTTGTCTTGTTTAGCCGGATCAGCAATGTCCTTTGGTCGCACTAAGTGTAACCAAAGTCTTGTGTCAGACTTGAAGACAGTGCAAATGCCTTGTTGTTCTAGGTAGTGGAAGAGGGGCTGCGATACTCCCTGGACATAAGGTAAAACGGCCAGGAAGGCCATCTCTCTGTTATTCTCGATCTCCATGGTGAAAAGGATTGATAATTGTCAACTGTTGAGGTGTTGAAGGAAGATGTCAACTCTATCCCAATCCTGGATGGTTTCTGAACACGCCCACAAAACTGGCCACTATCCAATTTGGAATGAGGTCAAGTTTATTGACCGAGATTTTCACTGGTACACACAGAGGGTCAAGGAAGCTATCTACATAAGATTGTACCCCAACAACATCACCAGGGACAGTGGGATTGAAATTCCTGAAGCATGGATGCCCACAATCAAAAAACACAACAACAGGAGAACACTACAACAGCAGACCACTGAGGGAGCAACTACTCACCAGAGCAATGAAGCAATGGAGGATCAAAATGCCCCAATCACAGCAGACCTTTGTGATATAAGTGGTGCAGCATAATCAGTCAATCCTTATTACCTGAAGAAGACTAGCAGTAAGCAGTCAAAACGTCATGTTCTACATCTCAAGTAACTACATCATGAGACAAACGATAATACACTTTATTGTCCTACCCTTTGTTCTGTAAGGGTTGGTTGGTTGCTGTTCCTGTCTTTATTGTACAGTATGTGGTAATACATGTAGATGTCTAACATTAGCAATTAAATGTAGACATGATGATAGATGTGAATGCAGCCATAACACCACTGGAAAAAAGACCTGAGAAAATTTTCAGGCTTTGAACAGGATTTGATCCCACAACCTTTGCGTTACCAGTGTAAGGCTCTCCCAACTGATCTATCAAAGCCACATGAGAGTGGTCGTGTGTGGGTTGGCCCTTTATGTTCAGTGGACATGATACTCTGCTCAAGTATATGAATTCCATAGTAACAGATGTCCAACAGTAGCAATTAAGGTATCATGGTACTCGGATTGACAGTGTTTGGAAATCGCGCTCTTATGCTGGCACTTTGCAGGAAAGTCTCGTCAACTTATACATATTCTGAAAGCTTAATAGTTATAGAATGCAATCATACCTTTGAGATTTTCTAGAAAGTTATTGGTGCAGTGATATTAAAAGGAAAAAAACAGAAACACTGCCTTGCTTAAACTGGTTCACTTCCATGCCTGAATTATCGGAGCGGAGCAATTAACATCATGAATGTTTTCTCACACATCACCCTCGAAAAGGGGTTTTGGCAATTTTCCAGATGTGCTTTGGTTTTTTTTCTACACACTCCTAAAGTTTGATATTTTCAATGCGAACATTTCCTTCTACTAAAGAGGCCATAACTTTGAAATGGAAGGGAAATTAAACAAAGGAGGTATTCTGGAACATACTTGCCAATTTTCAGCCAATTCCATTGGAAGACGCACGTAAACAAACTAAAAATGTTCATCCTTATACAATGTTATATGTAGTTTTATTTTATCGAGAAAAAGACAAAAAACCTTTTGAGATTAGTGTGATTAGGTGTTAAAAATCCCCTCTGCCCTGACAGATGTTGGCATGAGTCAATTTACCACAACAACAATGGGTTATGACAACTTGATATAAACAGAAGTCTACGATTCTGGCATGGAAACCTGTCGCAGTGAAATTGTCCAAGAAGCAACAAACTACCAAGAGCTTTATACAGGTTTGTACTTAAACTGCTGTGATTTCTTTTACTTAGAAGATTTTGTTGGCAGCATTGGTATTATGTTGCTCAAGGTTAGGCTTCTTCATTTTCCAGACAGTTTTGAAACCATGCCTCGTGAAGCCAAAAGAGGAAATCTCGAGGTCCACATCTGCGCTTGACTCTTTCATTGTGGAAGTTTCAGAATCGCTTCCACTCTCCAGCAATTTCATGTGACTAGCACTTGTTTTAGTTTGTCCTTCAACTTCATTGGTGTCCTCGAGTTCTTCTTGGTTACAGTGCGACCCACAGTCCTTCAAAGCCAAAGATCTTGTTTGGTGCTGAACCTGTGGGTTCCACCAGATTTTTGCCTCTTCGGCTTCTTTTAAGATGAAAATGGAGAAGAAGTTCTCTTGCAATTTTGTCCTGATGCTTGCAGTGAAAGAACCAGACTGAGAACAGTTCACGTGCAGAAATGAAATATCACACCGCAATTAACTTTGCATGTGACAACTGGCTTTGAATTTTATTTAGAGGTGTCAATGTGCCATAAGGGGTTAATGAGATTCAAAAATAGTTTTTCTCTTTATCTTAAAAAGTAAAAAAGTTTTTTTTTCCCATTCCTCTTGCAAAATATTTTTCTCAGTCTTCTCAATTTGAAGGGCAAAAAAAACGATTTTTCACATTTTTTGTAAAAATTCACCTACCATGATACCTTAAATGTAGACGTGATGATAGATGCAAAATCAGCCATAACACTGCTGGAAAAAAGACCTGAAAAAATTTTTAGGCTTTGAATGGGATTACGGATTGGGATCTATTACCCTGGAATCCTGTTCAAAGCCTGAAAATTTTTCCAGGTCTTTTTTCCAGTAGTGTTATGGCTGCCTTTGCATCTATCATCACATTGTACAGTATATTTTACACGTAACCGTAGCTTGGTGGGAGAGCATTGCACTAGTAATGCAAAGGTTGTGTGTTTGAAGCCCATTCAAAGCCTGAAAATGTTTTCAGGTCTTTTTTTCCAGTGGTGTTGTGGCTGCATTCGCATCTATCATCACGTCTGCATTTACTTGAGCCGATTATTACGTCCACTGAGCATAACATAAAGGGCCAACCCACACACGACTGCTCTCACGTGGCTTTTATAGCTCAGTTGGGAGAGCATTGCACCGGTAACGCAAAGGTCATGGGTTCGAATCCTGATCAAAGCCTGAAAATTTTTTCAGGTCTTTTTTCCAGTAGTGTTAGGGCTGCCTTTGCATCTTCATGTATCATCACATTGTACAGTGTATTTTACACATACCCTTAGCTTGCATACTCACTATGCTGGCACCACTTCTTATTAAAGGTGCAACTTCCTGGTATGAAGTGGTTAGAGAGTCACAAGGGTGTTTTCCATGTTGCTGTGAGGGCTGTATCTTCCATTTACACTCAGGTAAACAACCATTTTTTAAAAACATGTGTTTGCAACTTCTCTGTGTGAAGGGGGTTAGGGTTCATGGGCTAAAATATAATAACATGCAGTATTGTGCAAGCACAATGTTCAGTTCTTTCCTTTGCATATCACCAAACATTCAAGTGGACTCAAAAGTTTTTCCATAGTATTGTGCTGTTACAGAAACTACTTTCTGAGACTTTTGCTATGATATTTGTAAAAAAATGTAGACTACAAAACAGATGCAGTCTGCTGCTGTGTGGTAGATGTCTATTAGAGATATGCACTACAGTAGTGTAATTCACTCTGTATACATGGCTGTTGTGGAGAGTACACAGAAATTCCATTATTTTTGTTCCAAACCACTAGAGTGAGAAGTTCTCTGAACCTTGGATAAATCGAAAATGTCTGTCTACTTTATTTGTATGGGCATTTTATTTTGCCAAAACGTTGAACTCTTGCCTATGTTTCCATTGTAATTAACAATTCTAAGTGATGGCGCTGTTGCAGAAACTACGTTGTGGAGTCTGCATCAGGATAATGGGAATAAAAATGCCACAAAAAGTAAATAAAGGACAAATTTTGGCAATTGAGCAACATGGCACAGTATCATAAGCAATGTTCAGTTGCTAGAATAGCTACGATTTCTTAAAAATGATTTGATATTAAATTCTCTAAGCTCAGAAGTTCACTAGTGCCAGTTCATGTTGGCCAAGTATAAGTGAATAGGGAATGATAAAGAATGCAAGGAGGTTGAAGCCGCAGACAATGGATTGTGAAATACAACTCACCCTTAAGGGTGAATTAGAACTTATCAAACTTGCACCAAGGAAGCTTCATTTGGTCACATAAAGAAAAATGTTGCAGAAACAACATTTTGCCAATGTAAAGCAAATATTGCATAGTTCTAATGATGAGGTCAGTTTGTATCAGCTGTTTTAGAATTAACGACCATGTTGTCTGAAATTTGACTTTTGATTGATATTTTGGGGAAAAAGCAGACTACACGAATGATCAATTGAAAGAATATTTCAAGGAGACTGTACTATTTGTTACTTTTTGGGAGCCCAAGTAGACCTCATGCCAAGCTGCAACTACGTCATATCAGAGAAGTGAAAGAGTACACTTGTAAACAACTTAATGAATGCAATAGATTTTTTAAACACGCTTATGTTCCTTTGTACTATTTGTAATGTAGACAAGGAATGAAAATAATTTTTAAATTTTTTAGTACAATATCTGTGGCTCACTTTGAAGTAAAACATGGCTTTTGCTAAACCCTGCCCACAACAGTGAAACACTGACTTCTTTTGTTTGCTGGTGAATTGATGTTTGTTGTCTTCTGGAGCATCATGGCAAAATTTAAAACCTTCTTTTCACTTTCTGAGCTTGGCTTTTGTAGCTCAACTTTTGGGCAAGTCTAATGTTATATCTATAACCATTTCATATATCTGCATGACTGATTATATAGATATTACATAGTGGCAAAAAGATATTTGGACAGATATTTGGAGTGGTAAAAACAATATTTAAAGAATGAGGGCCCAGCGAGTAAGTAAGATATTATTTTTCACACAAAGAAAAACCATGAGTGAAGAGGAAATGACGTTTGAATATCCTTACTAGTGAGAATATGGAAAATGTGCCAGTCGTGTCCCAGATGTAGTTTTGTATGATCGTTATGAATGGTGTATTTTCCAGAAAAATAATTGTCTTTAGAATAAAAAAACACTCAGTGGTGGTGTTGAACACACACCCTAAAGTTCTCTCAGATCAAATTGAAAACAGCGGTTTTCATTGATGTTTTCAGCAGAAAGGCAACTGGTTTTCACAGTTGGGCAAAACCTTTTGAATTGATCTTCTTTTTAACAAGAGCTTTCCACTAGATGGTCAAATCAGGCAGGCAAAATTATCCTCACAGCTGGTCAATTTTCCTGGTGCCCAGCTCTAAATGAAACCCCTCTGAAAATTGTAGCTTTCGAAAGATTTCTCAAAGCACAGTCCAACTAGAATATTTCTTTACCTGTTTGCGGGAAACTTTGCTCCTACATCATCAATGAATTCATCTCCACTAATCAGTATGACATTCAAAATTCTAGGCAATGTATGCAATATCTCCTTCCACCACCACCACCTACTCTAAGAGTTGCCATGAGAGCTTGCTCATAGGCTATTTGATACTTGTTCTATAGTGTTCATTCTTCTTCAGTGAAAATAGTTTCTAATGTAAGATTAGAGTCAATTATTCTCGTGCCAAAACCCCTTTTGGCAGACATTTTGGTTCCTCTTTCTGATTTCTGGGGTACCTAAGGAAAACTTTGCAGGTTTGAAAGATACTACAACAACCATTTTCATTGTGCAAAAAATTGATTATTAACTCCCATTTATATTACACTACTTGTTCCTCATTATTTTTTCTCCTAAAATTTCGTTCATTTCCACAGTCCCAGCTGCAAAATCTAGAATTAAAAAAGAATACTTGAATAAGAACCTCTCCCCAAATACATGTACCCCATCAAATAGCTACCTCTCCTTATAATCGCTCAAACAGCTGCAGACTGAAGTAGAAATTTAAATAATTAAAACAATAAACAACCAGGAAAAGATTAAATAAGCACCTGCATAGTCAGCATATTCCAAAACCCCAGCATTGCTTACTGTATTCAAGGATTTCTTTCAGCTGCATCAAAGTATAAGCAAAGAAAAGTCATAAAGTGATATGGTAGATAAGGCCTTCCATTGTTCTCTTTTTTTCCAGGATATACACATTCACAAATTTTTAAAGGTTTGCCACCAAATAGAGGGACGTGTGATGTCACCAACCCGCAGCTCTGAAGGAAATCTAGAGTCTGTGTTACGTAAAAGCATCCTTGACCTGTCCAAGACACAAGAGGAACCTCTTGTTAGGTTTCTGTATCTAGTTCTGGACAAGCTTATTTTGCTTCTTGTCAGGCCACCTGTTATATCAGGGACTGTAGGTATTTAACGATCTACCTTTGTGTGTCAAAGTACCAGCCTCTTGATTTTCCTTGAAAGACATTAGGTGTTCATTTACTCCGTTCTATAAAATGTGGTATCCCAATTATATAACTATGGGTAAAAATATGTTTTTCTTTTTATTATTGACTTAGATGTAGATAGCCATTACATAAAAATCTGAGTTGTACATGCAGATGTAGCACAAACAATCTCTGTGACAGCTGTCTGCGTAATTCTATGTTCTTTACCACAGGTAATATTGGGCAGGCTGCATTTGAGTCCTTGACAAAGATTGTACATCGCCTTCATCAACTGCTAGAAAACAGCCAGGATGAGCATGGTCGCAATCAATTGCTGGCATCATATATAACTTATGTGTTTTCTGCTCCTTATAACCACTCACCAGCAGGTTCCCCAGACCATTTTTCAGGTTAGCTTTGAACCTGTTATATTGATATTATTGTTTAAAACAATAATTGTTATGGTATAACAATACAAATACCTCTTACTAACTGAGTTCAAGGTCTATGCTTGAAGTTAGGGACTGAGGTTTTTTCTCTTTTGATTTATGGCCCAAGCGTGAAATGCACAGGCCATAGATGAGAGGAAAAAGAAACAAGAATCTGTCATTTACCGTATGCACTGAGAAGACAGGATTATTAAGAGATATATTAAACCTCTACTGTGTGTTTGGTGAAGGTGCAGTGGCCTAATGGTCAGTCTGCTGGACTCTGGAGTGAGCAGTTCAGGTTTGAGCCCTAGCTGGGGTCATTGCATTGTGTTCTTGGGGAAGACACTTCTCTCACAATGTTTGTCTCCCACAGGTGTATAAGTGCCAACAACTTTAATGCTTTGAGAGCGTGGGGGTAACCCTGCAATGGACTAGAACCTCATCCTGGGGGATTATAAATACTCCTAGTCCCTTGAAGTGTATGTGACACAATTTTTTTTTTCCACTGGTTCTGGTCGTTAATAATGTTAGAAAAACGGTTGTAAAGTTTTTAGATCGTGATAATATTTTGAAACCCCTTTTTTCGTTCAAAATACGCGCTACCCTCACGTTGAAATTGTTCCAGAGATCGCGCGGCCAAAATGTCACGTGATTTACGTCTTTGACGTCACTGTGTTTGATAAACAAACCAATATAGCTGACAGCGAAGGGAAACGTTTAAAGTATGAGACAGGTCGAAAATTAGCGTTACTAGCTAGCAAATCACTCGCACATTTGAAGCCGTGTGCAAGAGAAATGACAAGGCGGCTTCCCGCGACAGCAATGTTATCAAACACTGTGACGTCACAAACACAAGGTTCCCCGGGCCTTTTTGTATAGGGAAATTGGCTGTATTTCGGCCGCATGAAAATCATCCAAATTATTATTATTATTATTATTATTATTATTATTATTA
>Ga0126339_10001040_pt1 | contig 17732 bp, 16 predicted proteins | sample OrbTmetagenome_2_FD_92532 | JGI IMG/M metagenome (GOLD analysis project Ga0126339, IMG submission 92532) | Coral microbial communities from Petempiche,Puerto Morelos, Mexico - Orbicella T R C metagenome | ecosystem: Host-associated > Invertebrates > Cnidaria > Coral | place: Petempiche,Puerto...
AAGTGTTGAAACCAGAAGGTAAACCAACCACCATTAGTCACAGTGGTTATTCTCTCTACGCATGTTCAGAAACTGTTATTGTACTTGAAATTATGCATGCACACAATCAAACCAGAACAAGCATTTTCTGGCTCCAGTTTTCAATTTTGCTCAGAGCATCATGCATTCGGTTACCGCTGACCAAACAGCTGTGGGTTCTGGGGACAAGATTGTTGTAACTGGAAGTACTGTACTTTATACTGGTAGTTTTGACTGCAACAAAATTGCACTTCATGATGGATTTAGGAACCATGATTCTATGTTTCAGATGAACAAATGCCGGCTGACAACACGTCACTGGTACATCACGGATGAAAACGGAGTTAATGAAGAGGTACATGGTGATGGTGTGGTTGGTGAATTTCCAGTGATGACCCCAGGGGCCCTCCATGAGTACATCAGTTGCACAACATTTTCTACACCTACTGGAACCATGAAGGGACATTATGAATTTCAGTACCTCAACAAAAAGGGCAGCTTTCATGTGGAGATACCACCAATGAATTTCAAGAGCCTTCCTTTTGTAATTGCAGAAAAGAGGTTGTCAAACTTGAGTGAGGGCAAGTTTGAGGAAGAATGCAGCAGTTCTGGCTCTGATTAAGGAGTGAATGATTGTGTAAATATCAATGTATGAAACATAAAATTTAGCATAATGAATACATGTAGATGTTAGGAGTTTTCAATTGAGTGTTGTCAAACCAAAACAAAATCAGTTACTTACCAGTTAAACAACTCAGCCAATCTCAAACCATAGTAAAACCAAAACCAAATCCAGAGTAATTGCCTTTCACTTAATTACTTTCCACACTCAATTGGAAACTGCTCTAGGTCAGTGTTTTTGTAAATATTTATTTATAACATGTGGTTGATTTAAAGGGCTAGGTAACAGCATTTTAGGTAATTCTGGTTATGTTTGTCAACTATGAGTTTAAAAACTTCAAATTGGCTTAACAGCAGTCTTTCATTGGCAAAATCCCCTCCATACATCAAATAGGGGTGATTTCTGAACATGAAAACATTAACACTTTTATGCAATTTGACTTGAAAATGTTGAGCAGATGTTTTTCCAAGTTTACCAAGGCTAATGCAATCTGTTTTAATAATTAGTCTTCATTTTGTCCAGTTCATGTCCCTTTTTGGCTTTTGAGTTCTTCTGTGGTTTGAGCCGTTGTGATTTTCACTTATTACTAATTCTATGACCAGTTGGTAAGAACTGAAATTCCCTAAAAATGAGTGACAGAGCCACAAGATTTTCATAATTTTTGGCAGAATGTTTATGGTGTTGTCTTATGTTTTAATACTTATCCCATCATGGCAGATGTATCTGGTACTGCACTTTTCTGAATATTAATTACTATAATCCATCAAATATTTTTGCTTGTGCGTGATTGGTCTAAACAAGTCACATGACCAAATATTTCCCAGCTAAAATTAGGGAATTCCCCAATTTTTAAAACCACACATGTTGCAAAAAATATATAAAGGATAATAGACATAATAGTCTGCATTTGGCACAAGAATATGCTCGGATATTTGTCCTTGGATACTATCTGTTCCTCAAAGCTGTGCTCTCGGAAACCTGTTCACTCCTCAGAACAGATAATGTCCACGGACAAACATCCGAGCATATTTACGTGCCAAATGGAGGCTATTGGTTATTAATTAGCCTATGTTAGGATAATGTGTAACCATAAAATTATACTGAAATAAACATTCCACAATTATAATTATTCGGTTCTCAAAACACATTAATTTTTGGCTCAAATGTTTCACTATTGGAACAAGTCGATTTTCCTAGAATTGCCATTTTCCGGACCAGTGTTTGCCACCTGGCAGACTCTGTGGCTAATTGGCATATTTATAAAGGAAAAACCTTCATGGCAGCTATTCTGAATAGGGTCTATCAACTAGCATCCCATCCAGGGGTGAGAAGAAATATTCCTAGTTGCTTCGTAACACAGGAAAACAGAGAAAGCTATAAACTGACTTTACCCTTAAGCTCAACATTCACCTTATGTTATCTCAGCAAGTGATAAAATCTCAAAAGAAATAGTAGAGCATTTAAGGAGCAAGTTATTTCTCATGTACAATATACCACTCTCGTTATCATTCTTCGTTATGGTGACAACTGGACAATGAAGTTCTATACAAATATATATATTTTGCTATTACGGACAGGCCATTGTTTTTTTGAAGGGGGGTGGGGGGCAATTTTCTGGGGCATGAATTTTCCTCCCTTTAGGTTGTCCATGAATTTTTTTGGTGGGCAATAGGTTGTGCAATAGTTTTTTAAAAAACGGAAAGTAAAACACAGGCCAGGATAGTAGAAAGCACTTGCTCCAGTCTTCTTCTCCCTGGCTCCCCTTGCACATTTGTTTTGAGCAGTTTTTGCTGTGCAGGAACCTGGGCCACACTAAAAAGTATTCATTGCACAGGCCTCAAAATCCACACAAAATTGATCATTTTTCAGTTCGATCAGACACTGAGGCATTCATGCAAATGATACAATTTTTATTGTAAACAAAGATTCCCCTTTGGGAGTGTTATGCTCATTGGAGGATCCACATTTTTCTCCGGCCAGTTTAATTCACCTCCCAGTAAGAAACAAGGAGACCAGACAAAAGATCGAGACCACGAGTTGTCTACACTTTCTCAGACTTTATTGACACCATAACAAAATCAGTTATTTGACAATTTAACCCACTTGATTACTTCACACCCTTAAGAAACTTTTAAAGTAAAACCTTAATCTAATATCCAAATGTAGAAAATAACTAACCCTGACTGACACTATTGCTAAGCATACGGAATAACTACAAGTACATTACTCTAAATTACTGGTTAACAGTGGGTTTGCTTAAAATTAGGACATTTGGAACTTCGTATTCCTATAACCACGGTTTTGTGATAATTTATTTTTTGGTGCCATATAAAGTCGTCATATATTTAACCTCCATGACAAGTTGTCAATACACAATGAATCAAAAACTCCTCAAAACTCAAGTCCACAAGTCCTCAAAAACTTGCATGGGGTTAAACTACTTTGAAATGTTTGGTTTCTCTATAATCCATGTTGACAATTAAGCATGAAACCAAATGAGTGTATCTTTTTTAAACTTTTCCTACAAACTAATCTCTCACCCAGATCAAGTATTAGCAACATCCATAATGCTCACCAAAGAACGATTGTCTGGTTTTTCTCATTTACAAAGAACAGTTAAGAAACCGTTCTTCCAGCATTTGCTTCAGAAGTGATTTGGGTGAAAGATTACTTGACATTCTTATCTTGTAAATCATTGCTCATTGAACAGTGTGACAAACTAATATTGGTGAAATAATGTTGAACTGGAAAATATATGGGCAGCCTCATCACTAGACACAAAACAAAAGCAATAATTTCACAGATCAACATTGTTCCTGCCTGATACTAATGCTTTGCCCAAAGAGAAGTCACACTGTTCTGCGAGCACTAAACTGAAAAATACTATCCCAGCTGAAGGGTCACTAAGCTGAAACAACAATAAAACCAATGAACACATAAACAAACACAGACTGAAGTAATTTCAATATTACTGAAAAAGAATAAGACACTTTTAAGCACAAATTATGTGCAAAATATGAAACACATGCAAGACCACTTGATTAACCTTTGCAAAATAATCTGTGAATTAGTAACATACATGTCTCACTTGTGAGATGCTGAAGATCTTTTCAAGAAATAAAGTTTTTCCTCAAAAATATTCAAGCACAACACCAGCCCTTTTGAGGATAAAGCTTAGCCAACAAGACTTTAGGACAAAGGTCATAACGACAAATACATCACTTGCAATAGGTCTACAAGTGCCTAACAGACTAAACTATGTAACACGTTACTTTAAACACATTTGAATTGAAATACATTAGGTGCTGACTACATGATCACTTCAGTAAGGCAGATTTCCAACAAAGCTAGATCGAAAGAGTTGTTGACAAAAATTAATAACCCATCAGTAAAAGCTGCAGCTTGGAAATGCACCCTACAAAAATGTTGTGTGAGCTAGCACCTTGGAGCACAAACACTGTTCTCCTTACGCTCTCGGTGAGTAACACCTACAAGCACGCCTGATGACAAAATAATCCATGTAAAATGGAACTACAATTCTAACATTCTAGTACAATGCAGATGTTATTTGCATTAACTTGATGATATAAGTACTACTGTCAGAACAAAATAAATTCATTTCTTAGATGTAGATGAAATGAAACAGATTACACTATGCTTATTGATTACAGGGATGCAAGAAACTGCATTTAGTTCTACTCGCTCACATAGGAGAGAGGATACAACAAAACAGACCTTCAAGCTCAAACAGTAAACTAACTCTTGTACAAACCCATGCTAGAATGGTGTATTTGTGTAATACAGTGACACGTGAATAACAACACAAATACACACAACGATTGTCACAAACAATTCTAAGTTTCGTGTTTGGAGCTTCAAGGTCTTAGTCTGTTATGCAGAATGCATCAAATGCAAGTGCCTCCCCTCCAGAATAATCTGTTTGGACTTTTTAAGAAGTCCTGTGTGCTGATGATTAAGGTCTTGTCAGAAATTACTGACAAGCTTCGTCTACTTACTATAACCTCAGTCACACTCGATCATTGGTAATCCTGACTCTAGACCTACTTAAATGTCAGGGTTATCTTTTTTCCAGAAATACAAAAAACTACAAAGGTAGCTAAAAATACAGAGTATTAATGCTTATTTCTGTGTATGTTGATTGTTCAAATGCTGCTTGTATGGTCATTTGTTAGAATAAGGAAATTTCAGCCAATTTTTCTTTCCTAAACTTACACCTTACCAGATGGCCTCAAATAAACTTGATGACAAGGAAAACAGCAATACAATAGATGACACAGTGTATGACTTGAGTATTCATATAATTATCATGATTTGTATTTCTGGAAAACCAGTCTAATTTCACAAAGACAAGCCTATTGTACAGTTTTTAACTTCCTCCTTTCTTCTTCGCTCCAGTCCTTATACCAGTTGCTTCCACCCCAACTGACCGTAAAATTACACTGCTTTCTTTTTCAAGAAATGCAATCAAAAGCATTGAGCTTGATGAATTGCGAGCTACAGTCTTTATCAAACTCCAAACTAAACTTCATTGACCTATCAACTTCCATTGGCTTCTCTTCTTTAAGCATAATTGAATGGGAAGAGACTAACACTCCAGCCTGCATGCTCACAATCCCTATGAGGCTACTGTTTACACCAAATTTCAGTTCAAAGTAAAAGCTATACAATAGACCTGTTTCCTTGTTCTTATCTACTACGCTTTGTCCTTGACTGTGTAAAATCTCATTTTACATACAGCCAAGTTGTCAATATAAAAATAAAGTTTGCTCTTTGTGGCTTTCTTCATAACTTTATTTTAGATGTTGTTTTGTGTGGAGAACAGGTCTGTCTGAGGGAACAACCAACAGCCAATGCCATCAGTTTACTTTTGAACAACTCAGTGACAGATGGTGTCAACTCCACACAAAAACATTGAGAACAGTCTTTAAGGATTTTAATTTCAGCCTTCAACTACCTACACCGAATACAAGAGATTACAGTCTTAAGTGTATAATAACAAAATTTAACTCTGCAAATTTAGATGGGTCTGGACCAAAGGTCCTTAAAATAGAACACTTGACAAGCCTTTTGCAAAAAAAAAAAAAAATGTTTTGAGAATATTCCTATGTTTCACATTGTTTCACACATACTTATTTCCCGTCAGTGTCGCACCCACACTATGCATCAATCACACAGTCTCATGACAATTTTTCTGCTGTGAGATTGACCACTCACTTCAGAGTGATTATTGTGGCCAAGACGGCAGTTTGAAATCTGCTCTAATTTTCAGGGTAACGAAATCACAAAAGCGACAGGCTGAAAAGAAATCTTTGTTCTCAAAGAAGTAATTTTTTATAGAAAATACAAACCACAAAAAACAAAACTTACAAACTTGTAGGGAAGAAAAAAAGAGACAACACGACAAAAAAAATGGTACTGAGCATGGATTGCTTGTAGAATATAAACTTTGAACCCAGTTAACACACACTTTATGAGAGGTCATCTTTGACAACTCCCCTGAAGAAATTCAAGCCTACCACTATTTCCAGGTTTACTAAACCCCACTTTACACAACTTAAAATTGTTACAAGTTCTGTTTTATGTGGTTTGATCCAACTTTTCTCACCACTGTTTTTACAGTGTAACTCTCCCTAACAAGTACCTTACTTGTCATCACCACCCTCTATCGTTTCGAAAATAAATCCTGCAACTCAATTATAATTTGTATTATATACATATGTACAGGTTTATAACAAATAAATAATCACTAGCAATACATGAAGGATAATGTGGTAAGAAGCTCCTAACAACTTCACGCTACTAACAGTAAACTCTCCTTGAACTTTCAAATCCTGATGTCAATTTAAATTCTCCACACAGGTCTCCAAATGATTCTTGTAGAGCTATTTTGGAGAATCAGCTGAGAGATCACTTATGTACTCTGATGACCTGTAAATCTGGCTCTAATTTGACATACCCCACAGCCCTGTTGCCTACTCATTTTGTATCCTATGTACTATGGCCTTGCCTTCCTTATATATGGGCCTAAAAATACTTAAGGGAAATAATCAGGCCTAAAAAGCAGATATGGAGGGCAAAAACAAAGGTCTTAGTCATTTTGCTCATGCAAAGCCTTACTGCTCAATAATGTAGTGCTGTATTGCAAAAGATTGCCACCATTAAAAAATGAGTGCTTGTAAAAATAAGCTTAGAGTGACATCAGATGTGCAAAACAACCCCTAATGTAGCAATACTGCTTTCTTTCTTCAAACATTCCGGAGTATATTTGTAACCAAGCCTAAAACATACTTTTACATGCACTGACTTGGCCGACAATTAAATGTAATTCTTGCAGACAACAAATTGTGTCAGGTAAGTGGTACTTTCAACAAAATCTTCACTATACTCACTGCATCCATGCACTCCAGCATCAATGCAATTATTACTACTTTGCATTTAAGACACTTGATTGTCTTAACTCTGGCTTAAAAACCAGACTTCTTACCTAAGAAGCCACAGCACATTACCAGAGGAACAACATTACAGACACTTTCACAACAACCTGTTCTCTGCCATCCAGTCATCCCACACGCTTGGAGCTCCTTTACATTAGACAAGATTTTGATTTACAGATTACACAACAACATGACTAGCCACTCACTGTCATCCTCTTCAACAACAATAAACAATGTACAAACTGGAGACTCGGAAAACAAAAACATGACAAGCATTCAAGCAAGACTTTTCTGCAACATAATTCCTTGAACTAGTGGTAATTTTAGAACGTATTGTCAACAATAAATTTCCTCATAAATTTTGGCATGGAAGCTGTGGTTACACATTACACACAAATCAACTGATTATCACTGGATGTTCATGTTTTTTAGCACTACCACGGATATATCACTTTGAAGAGAAATCACAGAATTCTTTTCATCCTCCTGTGGTTGTTCAATTCCTGCTGTCAAATGAGCAACTCATTGAAATAACGATTGCATATTGCTGAGGATGATTCTAAAAAATCTTGACTTTTATAATCTATGGAGTGTTTACTTTTAACATCACATTCTTAATGTGATTTGCAGTGTCTCACACTCATCCAAGGAAGTCGACAAGCCGATATAAGATGACAGTGAATGAGCTTGACCTATACACTGCACAGCACTTTACAAAGTACGCCACATGAGTACACATACTATTTGTCTCTCTGAATATCAGAAAGGCATAAATACTAATATCTTTGGTAAATGAACTTACAGAACAACTTGCTCCATCTGAGCTTCTTGCTTGTTCTAACTCTGGTAGGAAAACTAAAACTAACAAGGCATTACACGAAATGTATGCATGGCTAGCTAACGTCATTGTGGCCAAGGCGAAAATAGACGTTGCAAATACACAACGATCTTTAAAATGCCTTTTTTCAACTGGTAGGTTCCTCAATCATTTACAATGAGAACCACATCAAGTTTATGGTTTCTTCACTGAATAAAACTTGTCTAGCATACAGGCCTGAAAACACCTAACACAGTCATCAAATACCACTGAAAGGAAGCAAGTCCTTAACAACAAATGAAATGATTTCCTTTATACTCACTCAATATTTGCAGTCTGGCTAACAAGTGCTGTTTTTTGACAAGTGTTCATAGCAACATACCAAGCGTTTCAAATCCCTATTACAATGATGCTCAAAATATAGTGCAGGCAACTGTGCATACTAAAAAACCTTTTTATGACACATGCTTTGGCCTTCTTCACTAACTATGAATCCATCAAATTTTTTTAATTTATGCCAAATAGTTTCAAGTTTTTATAAAGAGTATGAGGAAAATACTCCATACAAAAACAAGTTATCTGAAACAAGGTTTGGTGCTCAGTAGCAGGAATATCCCTTGTAACAACTACAATTACTTCAACAATAAAAGGAATCCTTGTTTGAGCTTTTACAGAAACTTTGTCCCAAACCGCTTGTAAAAAAAACCATTTCCTCTACTACTTGGCACAATCTTGATTGCTTGGGCTTTAAAACTTACAATAATTAATTTTATGTAACACTAAAAGTATCTTTAATCAATCTTGGACTATCTCTTGCTTCCAATTAATTATTGTAAATTTCTCTGGCCAGTTCTTGTCTTGTTAGTGTAAACATGTTTAGAGTTTTCCTACCAGAATTTGTCTACTTAGTCATCGTCGTCTGGTTGTTGCTGAAACTCTGCCACATAGAGTTTTTTGTCTACAACCACTGGGAAAGGTTTAATCTCTGTACCCAGCTCCTGTTCAATCTTGTACAACTCAAACCTGTCATCACGAGTGAGAAGATTTATAGCAAGACCAAGATGTCCAAAGCGACCTGAACGACCAATGCGATGCAAATACGTCTCCGAATTTTTGGGAAAGTCAAAGTTGATCACAACATTGACTGACTGAATGTCAATTCCACGAGTGAATAAATCTAAAAAAGAAAAAATCAGTGACCAGAATGAGCTGTAGCTATAGATAACGAAAATAACATGCACCTACACTTCAATCTTAAAATTATTTAGTAACCACACACGTTAAAAAGCAAATTCCTTGTCAATGAATAGACATGGTATATTCACCAAGGATTGTAGAAGCTTTCGTTATTTCAAAACGATCTTAGCTTACAACTATCAGCAGTAAAAGAAGCTACAATTTTAGTGAGATTTAGATAAAGTAAACATACCCAATTCAACAAAACTGAGTCTGTTAAGAAAACTTTTGCAAGTGATGTCATTCCTTGACGTACAATAAGCCTTGAAATAGAATACATACAAGAGCAGAAAAGGCAAAATATTTGTATCACATACAGATATTTTTTTGTCAAAATGGAGAAAATCTGTGATTAAAGGAAAAGGTCTATGAAAAGAAATGAGGAGGTCACCACCCATTTAACACAGTAAACTGCAAGTGAATTTGATGCAACAGGTACCAAGCCCTGTATTTGCTTATATTTCTTCCTTAGTGTGCATGTTTGATGTGGCGTGACATTCTGACATGAATTATGTGTGCAGTAAGAATGTGCAGAAACAGTGGGAATGGATGTCCTCAAGTTCAAACAGTAGTAACCACACACAGTTACTCTCTATTAAACTGCTGTTATTTACAGGGAATAAGCAGTATTACCTGAAGAGACCAGAGTCCTTGTCTCTCCTCGCCTGAAATCATGAAACACCCTGTTTCGGTGACTCTGGTCCATCCTTGCATGAATGAAGAAACAGGAATAACCCAGCTCTGTAATCTTTTTGGCCAACAATTCAACACGTTGGACTGAGTTGCAAAATATTATTGACTGAGTCACTTGAAGCTGCAAATAAATAAAAAAGACCTCATTAAAGATTTTTACAGCTTATTTGAACATGTCATTGCCTTTAGCACATAACCAAGGGGGTTGAACAAAGAAAATGGGAGAACTTTACATCTGTTTTTTATCCTTGCACTCCACACTGTGATCATTCAGGCTGCCATAACCAAAGACAATTTTTTTTTAACCAAACTTGGGAAAAAGAGTAAAGTGGTGCCTCTTTAAAAATCTTACAGGTCATGCTCTGCTTAGAAGAAAAGTATCAGAACACTTCAACCGGCTTTCTTTCTGAATCTACATTTACCGCTACATGGATTATAACTATACCTTGGAGAATAATGTATTCAGACAGTGCACTTTCTGTCTCTCCTCAAGGAATACATAATACTGAAAAGTAAATTACATGAGACATATTAATCTGTCAATCTGTATACGTTTATTAGTCACATAATGTCAATAACTAGGTAAATTATTATTAGCTCCAAATTTTTATTTAAACTATATTAGATCTTACATTGTAAATTTTTCAATTCTTATTTTGTAATTATTCTTTCGTTTATTTACACACGACCCCACAAGCTGCAAGCTTAATTACTTATTGTGTTTAAATAAAAGTTACCTACTTACTTACTTACTTACTTTCTCACTTATTAATCCACACAAAGGGATTTCTGTACTGTGTGCACTCTCCTGTATAATTCTGAATTTATTTCCATTATAGAATGCAAAGGAGAAGCACAGTTTTCAACTGGCCAAAGGACAGAAGGAGAGATACATGTTTACTGCTCATTTGGTTTGGGGAATGGCTAAAAAAAGACTGCTATTGATACTGCTTACCTGAGTGATTCCCTTCAAGGTCAGCTCCTCCATGAGGTTAATTTCATAAGCTTTTTCCAAATGTTTGTCCTGCAAAATTGAACCACAAATACTACAATTAAACATTCTCTCAAGGTGATGTATTACATCAACACTCCCAAACAAACTAACGCTGTGGCTGACCTTGAATTCCTTTACTGATATGGGAAACGTAGCAGAATAAAGAAGAATTTGTCTGCTAGGAGGGAGGAAACTTATTATGTCTTCTAACATTCCCTTGAAGTCCATGGATAACAGCTTATCAGCCTAGAAACAGACAAGACGACTTCAGTAACACATCATGAACATCCTACATGTATTTGTTTTCAATAAATAGTTGACAACAAATTAAATAAGCAAATTAAATTATAAAACATACATTTTGGCAAGTTAACCTCTTGAATGCTTATATATGATGTGCTCAGTTTCTTATGATTTTGGCCCCTCGGTCAGGTGCCTATACGACATACCAAGTATGTCAGCACAACGCAAATGACTTTTCTTGACACATGAGATTCGTAGAGGGTTTTTTGAGAGAGTGCTACATGTAATTTCCCATTACTGTGATGTGATATGGATATCAAATTATATCAACCTCAGCAAAATTAACTGTATTGAAGAAAATGTGTACATGTCTAAAGTTTAAGTGAAAAAGCTTATGGCATTTGAAGTTTTTACTAGACACCTATTTTTAGTGAAAATGGTGTGGCACACAGCATGCACAATGGTCTGGCACTTTAGGACCTAACATAATTTGTACAGAAGTGTAAATACATACAATAGAATTGAACAAAAAAACAACAAAATAAATTAAAAGATGTTAAGGTAATGAATTTATAACTTAAATTGCATTTGGTGAAAATAATTCCTCCTATGAAGCACTGCACATATTTTTCCATATTTAGTTGCTCTCCATTCTGTATCTATCAACAGTTTTCGATAATAAGTGTCCATTTTTCAGGGTAGTTCACATCTACAACTCAACTATACTGCAAATTGTCTTCTTTTGTCTAATTTTCATATATAGAACAGTATGAGCACTAACCTCATCCATGACAAGCATTTGACAATGGTCCATTTTAGCCACTCCTTTTCTCATTAAATCTAGTATACGACCAGGGGTGGCAATAATTATGTGAACTGTGGAGAAATTACAATTTAGAAAGCTTAATATCCATGCTATTTATACCCTCAGTCAGCTGGCACCTTTCTGTATGAACAACAAACGATTTAATTATTCATCTCAAACTAGGTGATGACACAGGAGTGATTTTGCTCAATGGGACAAGCTTAAAACAAGTGTGCAAGACAAATTGTTTTGTGTAAATCAAATCTAAAACTTTGCTCCTAAGTTGTAGGTTGTAGCCGAACACTTTTCAGAAGCATGTTAAATACACAGTTGTATCATCTCAATTGACCCCTACATGAATTTGAGAAATCTTGGGGTTGCTGGTTGTTCAGTTCTGAACCTTCCCAAGTTCATGTCTCGTATTTACCTTTCTGGCTGTCATTGTGTGTACACACATTTTGCTCACAGGGTTTTTGAAAAAGAGTCAGAGTAGGTGGCAAAAGTTTAGGAGTAGGCAAAGAAAGGACCCTTTGCACCAAAGGCACGACTTTCTAAGGGCCTGCTTCCCCGGAAAATTCATAAATTTGGACCTCTTAAATGCACTTCATGCATTCTTGAGCAAGAATTAGTTTACTTTAACAGAACCATCATTCTCTTTCTATTTACAAAGAGCAATGAAACACAAATCACTACTAAAATTACTCACTTTCACAGTTTCTTTTGTTTCATGAATAAATCTTGGCCTTTCAGAGGCTCAGGTTCTGTGACTAAATGTTTCTCATTCTTTTCAATAAGTTCGAGGTAAGTTCTCAATCATCTACAGCAGGTGGCAAAATCATATCAAGTAGCCAGTGAGTTTGATCAGCTGCCAGCCCTTATTGAAAACCCACACTCATAAGGAGATACAAGATCATTTGCCCTTTGAATGCACATATATTACCAGTATGTAATTTTTGATTACCATCACTATAAAGTCTCATAATGTCATCTTTGAGACTTGTTCCTCCTGTAGTAACCATAACTTGTATTTCAAGGTGTTTACCGAGTTCTTTACATATTTGTGACGTTTGAAGAGCCAGTTCACGTGTAGGCACCAACACAAGGCCTGAAAAAAGACAAGAGAATTCAAGACTAAATTGAACAATAATTATTATACTTATAACTAGATGAAAAGAAAAGTTGTAGCTACACTGTATCTCAAAAGCTGCAATACAACTATGAAATGCAGTAGAAAGGCATTTGGTACTATCTTAGAGGCAGCAATCTTGCACTGCTTTCAAAAGATAAATGTACATTGCACATTATTATCCAATACTGTATCCAGAAGTGGCAAATAGGAAATTGAATTTAAAATTAAATCCTAAATATTTTGCAAAATACTGAAAACTAGGAAGCACCTTTAGAAAACTCTGCAAGAAAGCTTTGACTTTAGTCTCAAAAACCAGGGAAAAAAACACATAATTTCTAGTTTTGAATACCTTTTGAACCCCTAACAATATCAACAGTTTTATAGTTTCAATCCCAGGTCTTGGAAGCTGTAGTATGGCATGCAATACATGAAATACTGTACCAAACACCAACTAATTGAAAATCTGGCTACATTGTTTTGGCACTAGCCATTTGGCTTGTATGATAAAAGTCAGTCTCAGCCCTGGACACCACTTGCTATGCTTCAACGTATTATCTGCCTACCTTGAATATGTGGTTTTTCTCTGTCACACTTTTCCAAAAGGGGAATCAGATAGGCAGCAGTTTTGCCAGTACCATTCTTTGCTCTGGCTAATATGTGTTTTCCTGCTAGAGCCATAGGAATGCTCTCTTCTTGTATGGGTGAGGGCTTTTCGTAACCTTTTTCAAAAATTCCCATGAGTAATTCCCTTTTGAGAAGGTAGTCTTCAAATTCATTTCCTTTTGTAGCTGTGACATCCTGTTTGAGAAAGAACACTGGAGGTTAAAAATGACCCTGAACCTTTTTTCAACCAAATAGAAAACCCCAAACAAGACAGAACTTTCAGGAGTGGCTTAAGTGTAAAAGATGTTGAACTCTTGGATTACATTGCAGATACCCCTGTTATAGTGGCCTGGTGGTGAGAAGGTTACAATGTAATTCTAGAATGAGGAGAGTGGGTTAAAGCTCTCAGTGCCTACCTCTGTAATGCCAACTGGTAAATGGGGAGACACAATTTTGTGCTACAGAAACTGGATTTAATCACTGAAGCTGAAGTGTCATCAAACCTACATCAAGTGAAAGCTTGTAACACTCACTAGCAAAAGAAAATGCTAATATTTTTTTATTGCAGATGTTGACTGACTTTCCCTAACCTGCTTTGAAAGCTTTGCCTCACCCACTATGAAATAAAACGTTACACGAACAGACATTTTTAAATGCAAGCGAGGGAGCCAACAAAACAAGGTTGTTTTCTAATATCGACAACGTTTTCGTTTTCCGCTTATAAACTATAGACAAGGGAAGAAAGAGAAACAATATGGCCTTTTCGAATGCATCTACACTATAATAAACCAGAAATAGGTAACATGGAGAAAAAATTCCCTCGAACAGACGAAAACAAGCTGGTATTTCGTGACATGTCAAATTACAGGTTGGCAAATTCACAAACATTAGCGAATTGCGAGTGAATAGGGGTCATCCAGCAGACGAAAAAGAACTTCCGTGTCGATAGGTGCCAATTGGAGCGCTTCTTCGCCTTCCCAAGTTCACAAAGTACAATACTTTATTGTTTAGTGGCTATGACCACATACACAGCCATAATTGCTATTTGGTCACAATGACTTCCTTCTTCCAAATGTAAGAAGACGAAAGACGAAAAATACAACGTGTGGTCTACTTGATTTTAAGGGATTAAAATGAAGTCTTCCAGAAGTGCAACCCAGTAGAAACAAACAAACGACAACAAGGCAAGCTTTAAGTGTAAGCAAGTACGTACGGTAGTTCTTATGCGTTTGTCCTTCGCAGGAGCCTTCAGTTTAGCCTTCCATGAATCAGGACTTTCCCTGACAAAACAATTTAAATACAAAAGGAATTAAATACACCTTGGCGGAGGCTATTGAACTAGTTTAACGATTGGTCGTTAGCTATTTTGTCAACTTACTTGCTCGCATTTCGCAAAGCGGATGGTACTGCTTCCGTTTTCGTTGCTGCCATTGCTGACGATACGACAAGTTAAAATTATGACTTTTTTCAGCCAGTATTTGCAAAAAGAGCCGGCTCTGAATGTTAACGAATCTATACCTTATAACTTTGTGTATGTGATATTGGAAAACTTGAAACCACGAGTGAGATGGATGAAGATTATTTTCACAAAATCGCACAACCGCAATTCTTCGGCTCCTTTCGCTTTCAAAATTATTGCATACATACGTGACTGCCTCGTACCAGTCCCCTGATTAAGTAGGTAGGTGTGGCAAACAGCCCACACCCCACGGGACGCAACCCTGGGTCTCGTCCCTTCGAATTCTCTTCTTGGCTAGCTGTTTTTGTGAGAAAGACACACTTCAAGTAGTCCATCTGAAAGCGATTACAGGCCAGAAACCGAAACAAGTCAAACACTACGGAGCCATCGCTGACGATTTCTTCTCCAACATTGTTGTCGAGAAGACCCGTCCTAGTTCGTCCACCCCGTTCAATGTTTTGTACAGCCACTTCGTTACTACGGCCACTCAGGGGCCACTTTAATTTATTCTGGCTCCAACAAATGCTCAATCAGTCATCTTTTGTGACCTGTTGGTAACCCGGGAATAACGGGGTTCCTGTAATTACCGTATTTTTCACCATTAACACAGGGATGGTGGAGGGTATTTTGAATTGGGGGGGTGGGGGTGGGGCGGGGGGAGGGTCTTACAACGGAGCGCGCGAGGGCCTAACTTGTAGGAAGTCTGGAGATATTTGTAAAATTGTTATTTTATGAACTTTTTGGCTTGAAATTGGGGCGGCGCCCCTCAGCTTCGCCGTCCCTGTAACACCAGTTCATTGTGGCTGTTTGTAAGGTTTCTTGAACTGTCTCGTGTCTCGATTATTTCTGTTCGTCAGGAAATTTGCAGTTTATTCCACCCAGCCAGTAAGACAAATGAACCCAAACACATCGGTATAGTTTACCGCCTCCTGAGCGTAGTGTAATCCCTCAGGAATCAACTATTCATCTATACTAGGCTTCAGAGGAATTTCGTAACTCTTGTTCTGCAGAGTCTTTCACCATTTTGGACTCTGCCGCCACAAAGTTTCAAGTAAGGCCTCGTTCACACCACGCCGCAGGAATTTGGAAACGCATCTTTATTTCTACGGTTAGGCCTACCGTCCACACTAATCCCTCACGAAAACGGAGCTTTTCGAAAACGCTCTTCAAACCGGAGGAATTTGAAAACGCCTGCTTTTCGTTTTCATTTGGACAGAAAACATTATAAAAACGGAGCTTTTTTAAAACGATGACCTCACAACAATCATGTGATTTGCCTGCCCGAGTGTTTTTCAAACACAAATGAAAAATGACCGGTGATTGTTGCATTTTTAAATTCCTCCGGTGTAGTGTGGACGGAAAACATTTGATGCGTTTTCAGAGTGAAACCTCCGTTTTCAAATTCCTCCAGTGTAGTGTGGACGGAAAACATTTGATGCGTTTTCAGATGGAAACTTCGGTTTTCAAATTCCTCCAGTGTAGTGTGGACGGAAAACATTTTATGCGTTTTCAGAATGAAACCTCCGTTTTCAAATTCAGTTCCTCTGGTGTAGTGTGGATGGGGTCTAAAAATTAAGGAAGCTATGTGTTTCAAATCAGCAAATTCATCATGTTATTTGATCTCTTTCATTTTAATTTTTCAGCGCGTTTTTTCTGCATTTGCCATTTTGTTCTTTTGTTTTCAATTGTACGAATCTTATTCGTGTTATATTCTAGCGAGAAATTATAATCTCTTGATTATAGGTAAAACCCGGCCATTGTACAAAACTTGCATATCAACTTGTATATTCAAATTCACTCCAGTTGTAAGTGACGATGACAGATGTTACAGTCAAGACATGTTTTTAAAACTGAAAAGCGTTGTTATTTTTTCAAAATCTATTAGTAGCATGCTGCTTACAAGGTTAGGTGAAGTCTGCATACGTGCCAAGTGGTCCATCAGGCCGGAGCTTATCCCGGTTTCTGTAGCATGAAGCGACAAGGAGTATTTCTTCCCCCACCTGGATGGGATGCTAGTCCATCGCAGAGTTACCCCCAAGCATTAAATTCGCTGGTACCCATTTATACACCTGGCCGGAGAGAGGCACTGTGAGAGTAAAGTGTCTTGCCCAAGAACACAACGCAATGTCTTCGGCCAGGGCTCGAATCCGGACCGCTCGATCCGGAGACGTGCGCACTAACCATGAGGCCACACCGCGTAACAAGGCCCCTAACAAGAACGTTTGTTAAAGTCATGAGAATTGCTTACAAAAGTTTTTCAACAATCTTGGGAGGGTCTGAAAATAGTCATTCCTGTGAGGCGGATTATGCTATGCTCATGTGTGACAGCACAGGTGACTTGACAACTTATATTTAGATGCATTATGTTCTCCAGTCACCACTCTCGTTGCGCCAGCCGTTGTGCACGTGAGTAAACATTGCGTCACAAACCCGCATATAAGAACCTAGTGATTTAAGAACCTACAGGCTGAAATTTGGCATTTCCTGACCCAAAAATGTAAGAACCTGTTCAGCCTAGCAAAGAAAAAATAGGTTCTTATACAAAAATATCACTCCAATTTTGCTAGTCGAAATTCTGAATTTAAATTGTGTGAGAAACTTCTGACAAAAAGTTATTGTGTGCATGCTTCCTTTGATTTACATTATTTTGGGTTTTGT
>Ga0126339_10001042_pt1 | contig 17723 bp, 12 predicted proteins | sample OrbTmetagenome_2_FD_92532 | JGI IMG/M metagenome (GOLD analysis project Ga0126339, IMG submission 92532) | Coral microbial communities from Petempiche,Puerto Morelos, Mexico - Orbicella T R C metagenome | ecosystem: Host-associated > Invertebrates > Cnidaria > Coral | place: Petempiche,Puerto...
CACAGCCATTGTTTTGCTCATTAAACCTTCTGTTTGGTGACGTTCTCGTTGCCGTTGCCGTCCTGTTTTGCGTAAGGTCCCTATTATGCTTCCTAAGACGGAGATTCTAACAGTTTAACATTACCTGATGGATCTCTCAAGGCACAGAATTGCCTAATGTGTGAGATGTCTGCCGCAAGATTAGCTAGAACCGCCCTCCTTTGTTGCTCCGAGTAGGACAGCTGCGGATCGCTCCAGGGCTCGCCACATGTTACGTACACCAAATCATTTCTCTGGAGATCTGACAGACTGCTGACTTCTTTACCATCTGCAGTGTACAGCCTTCTTGCCGCAAATGGCAAACCAACAGCTTCGGTACACCTATCCAGGAACTGTGTTCAGAGCAAGAAACATTGTAAATTTATTAGAATAAAAGCTCAAATCTTGTCTTAATGCTAGATTCTCCTGTGTAACATATAAGTAAGCAGGTTTCATGAGAAAAGAGAGCTCAGGAATTGATGTTCGGTCTCAAAGACATACCAGATCCAATTCAAGTCTTTTGTGATCAAGGGGATGACAAGAGCCAGCCAGGTCCTCGCCAGAATGCTCATGTTTGTCAACAGTGGATCGCCTGAAAGGAAGCAGTCACACAGTGAATAAAGGGGAACAACTATGTTGGTGCTATTGTCTGTAATACAAAACGATAACCTCGGCCAGGGCTTCAGCACTGAGCAAAGTGTTCGGGTGCTTTCCGTTCACTAATATTGCATGGAGGAAAGAGGTAGGTTTTCCAACAACTTATGACAGTGATTGTAGTTATTGATCGAAGTGTGACAAGCCATTAACTATGCCAGTTCCAAGTGTTGGATTACTATCATTGACATTCAACAGGATCAATTTTCCAACAGAAGTGGAATTCTTGTGACAAGATGGTTCACCTCTTGTGCTTTTTGAAAGAGCTGTTTGAACTTGTTCCACTGACATCATGAAGCATCTAAAGGGGAAAGCAGATATGGCCATGTGAAAAAAATAATTTAGTTGAAAGTTTCAATAACGTTTGATACGTCAATCCCATTGCTGCCACACTTGATGAAATTGTTGCAGACTCACTCGTGTTCACTTAGGTTGGACCCCTACTTAATTTGCCATGATTTCATGTCATAACAACATGAAGTTTAGGGATGGGCCATTATTTTTTTGAGGGAAGTGGCGGGTAATTTTCTGGGGCATGAAATTTATCTCACCTTTAGATTGTGCATGATCTTTTTGGTGGGTAATAGTTTGTGCATGAATTTTTTTAACATCAAAAAACGGGACCTGGATAGTAGACAGCACTTGCTTGATTTTTTCCCCCTGACTCTCCTTGCACAATTTGTTTTCAGCAATTTTTTTTTCTATACAGGAATTTTTTGGTAATTGCTCAACCCCCCACCCCTCCCCCCTCAAAAATAATAGTCCGTTTCTTGTTACAAGTTTAAGACTACAACCTATGACTATCTTACAGTTGTTAAAATTATTGAAGCAACTCACATTAGTCAAGTCAGGACCAACAACTGTGACAGCTCTACCGTGATCTGATTCACCATTTTTTAACACTCGTAATCTGGCAGGGGTACCTAAAAATTTAAAATCCAACCAAACATGTCTTGATTAGCACAGACACTAAATAATAAACACATAGACTCTCACTAGAAATGAAATATTACTACAAAAACAAGTAGAAATTAATTGACATCCTCCTTCAAATCTGGAAAGTGTCCAATGTTCATGGCCGTGTACAAGATTTACAGGCATAGTCAAGGAAAAATATTTTATTCTTGATTTACCTCAAGATAAAAACTGAATGTATAATTAACATGACACAATTTAAATAAACACCGTAGCAATTTATTATCCTGAAGCTATAATCTGTCTCTAGACGTTCAATACAGTTTTGAGCACTTCAAACTCCATACTTAATGTTCTAACATTTAGATGATGAAGAAATACAAAGCTCTAAAGATTCCATATTCTGCAAGATAAGTGACAAGTTGCCATTGACAACGATGCTCATCACAAACACAACAGTGAAGCACATAAACTTTCTTATAACTGTGACAAATGTTTTGAAATCACAAAAGTGTACTAGTGGTAAACATTCTGTCAGTAATAGAAGGAGACAATGCAAGAAAAAAAAATAAAGACAGTTTAAAAATAGATATCTCTCGCAGTTTGTGATCTCTAATTTTGTTTGGTACTTACGCATATCAGATGTGTTTATGGCACTGGTTAAATGAAGCATTCATACCATAGCAGTGTAAAATCTTTACATAAAAGTCGAAAACCTTTTGCCTGAAACACCCTGGCTTGCATAGTAGCCACTAACAAGGCAACTAAACCAGCCTGATAATGGCTGATTTAAAAGTCTTACATCCTATCAGTAGTTCAAAAATACACAGTTTCAGTTCAAAATGCTTGTAATATTTATGCATTCATGTATCGAGTTATATGCAAAAATCACAATTTGATAAATAATTAATATCCGCCTTGAAGTGTCAATGTTAACTGAGCCACCTGCTAAATGCAGACTTGTAAATTAACTGAAATCATAATTTTTGCTTCCATTATTAATGCTCCATGCTTGTGGAAATATTTTAGTCCATTTATAACAATCAAAAATGATGAAGGCCTCTACAGATCTCCAATATGCAAGTGCATATGTTAACTTTGTAACCAACACAAAGGTTGGTCTAGGTTCATTAGGGGCAAAAATAAAAAATTGCTTCAGTCAGTAATTGGTGCATCTGAAATATAGTTTACAAGTCTTCAAAATGAAAATTTTGTTTGAAAGCCAGCAGTGGCAACAATGTGCAAACTAGTCAAAAAAGCCAGGGCAATGTTTTTCAAATGATTTGAAGGCCTCATGCAAAAATTCAGCTAATTTGGAACAAAACAAATTTCAAAATCATCAATTGGTATTTTTGATGTTTAACTCACTAATGAAGATGTTCAAAAGCTGGCTGGTTAACCTTGAGAAAATTATAATAACAAAATTAATGCCATAAGTCTGAAAATTCAGCATACAAATTCAACATGTCTGTTTTTTTAAAAAGTTGACAACTTAATCAGCAGACAAGCCCCTATTCAGTCTCAGATATTCTTCTGATGTTTACATTTGGCTGTGAATAACATATTGTCAAACTTTTCTACTGTATAGGTATTTTTTCACCAAACATTCTACTATCCTCTTGACTGTATCACTATGGCAACTTTTTTTCATTTTTATTTGATTTCATTGATCTAAGTTATGAAAGTTTCTGTTCTTTGAACAATGCAGCTTACATGAACACCAATTCACAACTGATGATGAGTTGTTATCTTCATTATCACCTACAGATTAATCTCTCGTTGTGGAACAGAGCTATCATTAAACAGAGTATCTTTTACTAATGGCTAGTTTGTTGTTACCTGTTGTCACAGCCTTCTTCTGTGAAGCTCTCTTCACTGGGGGTGCATAGGGCAGCAAAAATCCTTCCATAGGCCATGTAAAGTCCTGGCACACACAACAACATGTACTTAAATCAAGCAGCACCAGCTAAGGCTCAGCACAAAACATCCTAACTTACAAATGTTAATCAACTGAACCTTGACTTTCTTGTAAATACATAATCTGAGGTTATATTTGACAGAAACATGAATTTACTGGACCTTCTGTTGGCTGTTACTGTATAATTTAAGATGATGAAATGGGATGAAAAGCGCTGCGTTTTTTATTCAGTGAGTTTAGATCATGTTGAGTTAATTATCTGTTTCCCTACCATGTTCCATGTTCCATCTTCATTCACTGGCCAGGACAAAGCTCTCTTGTTCCACTCTGGATTACGAATGGTTGAGTTTTTCCATTGGCCAATATTCTTCAAGTCTTCCTGTTTAACAGCCCATCTACAACAGAACCACAAAAAATATTAATAACAAACAAAACTAATCAGGATTAATGTAACAAATAATGTGTTTGCTCATAACAAGTTTCCACTTGAGATTGGCCCAGTAAAGAGCCTGAGCTCTGAACCTGGACTTGAAAGAGCGGCAGAAATCAAGCCTGCCATATCATTCAAAACTAACCTCTGAGCGCCTTCTCCATGCTTTTTTGGCAAAAGTACAAGTGAGTAGTTTTGACCAAGGAACTCATCTTTAAGTTTTGCAAGACCAGTCTCAGTATTTTCCTCTGTTTGGTCTGACAGAGATGGAGTGGGCTGTTGACTAACACCCTCTGTAATGGACATCTGACCATCAAGTTCTAATTCATCCATAAAATTAAGATTTTCCAAGCCATGTGACACCTGTTCCTCTGGAGAGTTGGACTGTGAAGGCGTTTCATTTGCAGTGATATCTTCAATGTCATGATCTCCAACATAAGTGAGTACCAGACTTGGTTTTGACAGTGAGTAGATCTGTCCTGTTGGGCTGAATCCCCATTGCTGGTTTGCATCACTAGGATTCCTGTAGGTACCAAACAAGGTGTTTAATGGTAAATAAGAATTTCTGACATCTGTTCCATGTTAAAAACAGGGCAAAGAGTGGCAAGTACAGAATTTGGATGAGAATTTCCGGGATTCATTTTGTGGGAGGCGCAGTGGCCTCATGGTTAGTGCGCTTGTCTCCGGATCGAGCGGTCCAGGTTCGAGCCCTGGCCGGGGACATTGTGTTGTGTTCTTGGGCAAGACACTTTACTCCCACAGTGCCTCTCTCTACCCAGTGTATAAATGGGTACCAGCGAACTTAATGCTGGGGGTAACCCTGTGATGGACTAGCATCCCATCCAGGGGGGAGTAGAAATACTCCTTGTCACTTCATGCTACAGAAACCGGGATAAGCTCCAGCCTGATGGGCCACTTGGCTTGCATGCAGACTTTACCTGTACCTCAGTTCTCATTTATGAGAAATTGTTAAAGGAACTATGACACAAAATTGTGCATAATTTGTCTGATATAAATTACTTTCAAATTGAAGCAAACCGCCAAATCATATTTTTCTGAGGTGGAAAGACTCCAAAGAAGCAGTAAGACAAATTAAAATAAACAGACAGACTTAAATAGACAGACTTGAAGACAGACTTAAGAAAAAATTTGTCAAAATATTCTAGACAAGCCATCCATGAGCTAGCTCATTTAAGACGTCAAGTAAATTATCTAACGTAAAATTTGAGGCTTGCAATCAGGCTTGAAGGCACAGGATAAGCAACAAAATAAGACCATGTACCTTTTAGCTATTACCACAGGGTACCCCTCCACTGGTGCATCTGCATACTTTACTGTGACAGCATGTTCAGATCTGGACAGCACTAGCTGTGGCATAGCTTTGCTATGAATTAGGCCACTCTGAATAAAAGCATACATATTGCAAACATCACTTTTGCATCTCAAAATCTATATAATATTACACCACGGCAAAAATTTAAACTTTAAACTGAAATATAATCATTTTCAATTTCAGTGCAGGTTCTTCAAAAAGTTCAAATGGATCAGTGTTCATGGGTCAAGAAAGCAGTAATCATAATGAAAAAAGTCTAGGCATATACATGTACCTGCCATCTTTTCCACCTAAACCAACCCCTTGCTAACACCAGCTCATGTCTTACCACAGTGGGGTATTGGAGGTTCCCTCTTTATAAAGAAAATTTATTACTTTTAAATATATTTGTTTCTGATGAAGCAGCCATCAATTGTTCAGGTAAGGGTGTTACAAGATGAGTAATATTCTATACCTGTGTTATGACCCACTCTTGAGCATCTGGAGGCCACAACTTCTTCCTCTTCTTCTTTTCGGCAACAGCAAGTTCTGGATAGAGCACCAAGTTCTTGTTCTCTTTGTACTGCAAGAAGCAGCCCTTCTCATCCACACGCATAACCTGATGTCAATACAAAAGAAGACAGCAACATAATACACTACAATGTACAATGCAAGTCCTTGAAAATAAAGCAGAAATAAATCATTGTCAGCCTTAACCACAGCCAGCAAAAATAATAAGTATTGTCACCAGTTTAAGACAGACATGTTTTCAAAAAGTGGCATTGCTGGTTGAAGCCAAAAACCACTTGTGTGGTGAGGTGTCTTTAACTTAAACAAAACAAAGATCCTTGGTGAAACTCCTTTCTTAGAAGAACTTCAAAGGCCTGCCAAAGATCCTCAAAGACAGTCTGCGATCTTTCAAGGAATCCGATATGTTGAGGATCTGAGAAAGGTCTTGGAAGTTTGATTTTTACAGGGATCCTTCAAGACCCTCAAGGAATTTGATGAGGGTTTACCAAGATCTTAAAAAAAGTTGTTTGCATGATCTGCAAGATTACGTGTACGATCCTACAAGATTCTGAAAGTGTTACAGATGAAGATCCTAAAGGAATGACAATGAGTTCCTAAAAGATCTGCAAGAATTTTGAAACCATTTTTGTCAGGGAGTGATCTAGCCTTGAGGTATCACTAAACTCTCGGATTGAGCAAAAAACATTGATTTATTTTCATTTAGAGCCCACCTGAAGATTTTGTGCTTGAGAAAGTTCACGGCCTGGATTGAACAAAGTGACCTGATGACGTTTGCTGCCTGAGGGAAAGCCATTCACTGCTCTCCAAAGGGAAGCTTTCTCCTTGCCACTTCCTTCGTCAGCAAAACTTTCTCTTTGAACCATCTCCTTCTCGCCCCATAATGACATGCATGTAGCTTTGTCTAAACACAGTTCAAGAACAACAACTGCAAAACAATGATGGACAGGTTCATGGATTAATGCAAATAAGACCCATCTCAGTACTACAGAATTACACAACATTAGTAAAGTTATACCAAATAATAAAACTCAAATTTGTTCAGTTGTCAGACACCATTTAAGTAGTCTTTTAGAGATGCCAACCAAACCCATATTCAAGCCCGGGAGATCCCCTAAATTACCTTTTCCCAGCACTCAAAAACATTGTCAGACAGTATACTTAGAATTCACTAATTCAACCCCCAAAATGTGCCAAATATCCAAAAGATTCCCCCTGAAATGCCTAAAACCAGCGAAATTGAGGGTAAAAAGTATACCTTAGCCATTTTCCTTAGTATCTGGAAGATTCAGTGACCCATAGATTTGGTATGTAATTGGAAGAATCTGGGAGAGTTGGCATAGATGGCTGTTGGCAAGACTTAGGTGACCGCAATTTTACAAAATCATACTGATACTAAATAGCACAAGTACTGTAACAGGAAACTAAATATTTCTTCTTATCAGAGTCAAATTATTACCATGAGGTGGTTTAAAGTCCTCTCCATAGGACAGCCATATGTCTTGATCATACACCAAGTCATGCACATCTGTTATCTCCTCCCCATCTCTTGTAAAGACTCTCTTGGCAATCCTTCTTCCTGCAGGCCCGCCTCCACTGTCTGTCACCTTCTGACAGCCGGTGCAGGCATCAAGAAAGCGATGCATTAACTGTGACTTGTTGCCCTGGATTCCTTTCTCAGCTTCATGTAAATTGAAGTAAACTATGACTTTGTCATCTGAGGAGCCATTTTCATAAACCTGTATCATGATAACAAGGAATTGAGGATTTCAGACATAGTCTCAGGAAATTTACTTTAAAAAAACTGTAACTTGTATGACTCACAACTGCATAGCGCCTGTTTATGGGTAGGCATTGGTCGAGGCATTCACTCGGCAGAACTGTGCGGTTACCATAATAATATAATTTATTGTTAACCACATTAAAGGAAACACTTTCTCAAGGTAACTGTTGGAATCAATGATCAGGAGGTGCTACCAATTCAACTTGAATGTGGCTATAAAATATAGTTTCGACAAAGTTGACCCTACAAAAATAATGCTGGTCTGCAGTTGATCTTTGTCCCACCCCTTCCAGAATATGTGGTTAGTACGTCAGTTGGATAAGGGTTGCCATCAGATGGATAAACCTTCATGCACACCATGCCTGAATGTTGCCAAGCTCTACCAACCCTTAAGGCGAGCACCTGTCCTTCAGCATATCTATTGGTGAGCCGTGATGGGTTTACATTGCAAAGCCAGTGCATACTACGGTACTGCAGCTGTATGTTCATTACTGTAACATAACATTACCTTTAGCTTGAGTCCCTGCTTTGCCAGCAGTCTGCTCTCTGGGGAAATATGTGCCATGTGCTGATATCTGTAATTCTCTAAACCTGCTGACTCCTCGTCATTTGTGGCAGTCTCCACCATGCTCAGATGGGACTTCAGAGTTGGTATCACACTTGACAGGTCACTGATGTGTTGGTCAACCTTGAATTCAAACCACAAATAGGATAGTAATAAGAATACTTATTAAGCTAATTTTACTGAGTGACTTGATGTCATGTTGTCCCTGCCACTGTTTTCACTTTTGCAAAGTTGACATTAAAAAACAGAGCAGACTCACCTCTTTTATTTCATTTTCAATTTCTTCTTCACTCATTGCCATTATCTCTTTGGAGACAACTTCTTCACCTTTAAGACTTTGTTCAAGCTGTAAGGGAAAAATGCAAATTGAAATGGTCACATTACCCTTAAAAGTAAAACACTGCTTGGAAACTTTTATTTGAAGCCTTTTATAAATGAGCAAAAATTATGCATGTCTCAGTCACAGGAAGTGTATATTCAAGGAACACCAAGTTGTTGAAACTCTAATGACAGCTGAGGTCTGTATAATGAGGTGTTTATAAGTATTACACAGGTTGATTTCCCCATTGACAAAGAATTTGTTAACTATAGACATAAAATATTGTTAGTAAAACAAGGTGTTGGTGAAGCAGGGTGTGACTGTACCTGTTGCTTGTAAGTTTTACTTTGCTTCAGTCTGTCCTTAGTACTCAATAACAGAGTAGTAATGAAGTGATAAGCTCCTTTAGGACTGAACCTCTCTCCTCCTCTCGTCACCCAAACAGGTCCTAAAATGACGCTGGTTGATGGCTGGAGAATTCTGTCCAATACTGGAACTACAGGAAAAAGGCAGTTAATAAGATAGTACTGGGTATGAGACATTAAATCCATCTATGAGATACTCAGTGTGCAAACTGAGCACAATAACCAGTAGACAGCAGATCTTCAGATGTCAGGCTGCAAGTAATACAACCAACCTTCTGAGAAGCTCTTGATTTCCTTTCCTTGCCAATCAAACAATAATCTGGCCCCAGACTCAAGATTCAACTTCTTAGTGCAATCATCCAGGAACTAGCAAAGAAAAGTATGATTTATTAAGTACCACAAATTACTCTTTCTCCCCTTCACCCTTATTACTCAGACTAGGAATAAGTAACACAGTGGCCTTGTGATTAGTGCACTCGTCTCCAGTCCGGATTCAAACCCTGGCCAGGGACATTGTGTTGTGTTCTTGGGCAAGACACTTTACTCTCACAGTGCCACTCTCTACCCTGACGAATAAATGGGTACGGGCGAAGTTAATGCTGGGGGTAAACCTGTGATGGACAAGCATCCCATCCAGGGGGGAGTAGAAATACTCCTAGTTGCTTCATGCTACAGAAACCGGGATAAGCTCCAGCCTGATGGGTCACTTGGCTCATAGGCAGACTTAACCTTTTATCTTTACCTACTCAGGTAGCAAGTCTGAACTGTGGGCAGTGTGATATGTGTAGCATAATGTAAACCTCTTTTCTGAAATCCACATGGAAGATGTGGTCACCTAATGATTAGTGCTCTGGACTCTGGATCAGCATCCTCAGTTCAAGACCTGGCAGAGGTCATTGTGTTGGAAACGTACTTCTCTCATTGACAGTACCTCTCTCCACCCAGGTGGAAAATGGGTATCACTTTGGCAAATTAAATGTTGGGGAGAAGTCACTTGTGATCCACCAGGATCAGGCTTTTAACCAGATGGGTGTCCAGTTGTCCTGCGGATGGCCACTTTCTAAAGAAAATTGTTTTATTTTTCATATGTTGCCTTATAAATTGCCCATTTTGGACAGCCACTTTTCAAATCTGGCTAAAGCCTGACCAGGATCCCATCCAAAAGGGGAAGAAATGAAGGGAAGAAATGCTCTACTGCAAGCTCCAGTATACAGTTTTTACTTTCTGTGATCTTAGCATTGAGCAGAACTACAATCTAACAGTTTACTGGCACAGAAATCACCAAACATTTTTCTATACCTCATCAAATCTCCCAGCCACTATCTCCACTCCTTCAGAGCTCTCACCATTCCTGAACACCAGTATTCTTCTCTTCTGACTGTCAACTAATGACTGCATCCTCTTGGAGAGTGATGGCTTTGTGCGACCTCTGGAGCGGTCCTCAGGAAGAACAATACCACTGAGAGTCCAAGAGGCAGATCTGCGCAGCTCTTCTCTATCTGTTATTAACAGGAAAATGCAAGACGCAACATCACTGATTATGTAATAATATAACCAGGATTTGAAAAATGAATATCCTGAAGTTGTGCTTAACGCTCTGAAAGGTGTGCATTAATATCTCTCACACTGCACTCAGAACTAAGCTAACAGTTGACTAAGCTGACAGTTTGTCTATGTTTATCTTTAACATCTAATACTAGTAATAATTATCACTAAATCTGCCCCAGTTTTTCAGGAGTTTGAAAAACTAAATAAAGTTACCATTATATTTGGCTCTAATATAAGGTCCTTTTTGTTGCAACATCCCCTTTGGGATATTACCTTCAGTACCTTCCATGGGGATATTGGCCTACGTAAGATAAACAAAGCTTTGTGTTTCTTAACCACTAATCTACCCTAGGCTTATAATCAGTACCTCGTATAGCTGCAAAAGGATCTCTGAAAGCCTCCCCACAAGACACATAAACATCAACTTCCCTCGGAAGCTGTCTGGGGTGTATAACTTGAGTGCCATCAGACAGAAAGAGCTTCCTTGCAGCAGACACAAGTCCCAGTTTGTCAGTACATGCATCAAGAAGCTGTTCAGGGAAAACACCCTGCTGTTAGAATCATTAGAATTTTTGCCTACCTTTTGGCTGCAAGTAAATATAATAGAATGATTGCTGCTATGAGAATGGTCAGTGGTAATCATTTACAGCCAAGTAAACCATAATTTATTACGTTCAATCTGCTGTATATGTTTGTTATTTAGTAGCGAGTGATGTACAGTATGACAAGGTTATTACGAGGCGAGAGCCTAAACGAACTGCAGTTTTCATTTCATTGTATACAACTAAATGCACATGTTGTAGTTCAAAAAAACTTCAGGTCAACATGACATCAAACTCTGGGGAGTGATTGTTTTTTCCCCTGAATAAGCTACAACACAAACAACATACAGCTGATATTACGACATGGGTAAAAACAAATCAATTTCTATTTGCATGACTGTATATTAAAATTTCAACATTTCACATTTTTACATCACTAAGAAATTACTCCAGTGTGATTATGGATTTACGCTACTCATGATATTTGGAAATTCTTTGAAATTTTCAAATATCACTTGTAGTGTAAATCCTTCTTACACTTGCATTCATACAATTACCTATACTAATTTTCAGTCTAGGTTAATAATAAATTTGACATTAATGCATCATATTTTAAGATAGAGCACCTGCTGAAGATCTGGGACTGTGATTCTTGCATAGTTATCTCGGTTTCCATTCTGAAAAGCCCTGACACAGATAAATGAAGGCTTTTTCTTGTACAGTGGTTTGGTTTTCTTTCCACTTGCAGTACTAGAAACTAAGGAATAGCAAAAGAATCATAAATGATACTTAATGCTATAAGAAATAAACCTTGTACGCAGTTGTCAGCTAAGACTGTATACCAGATTGAGCAAATAATAAATCAGATGCAAGTTACATGTACCTGAGGTATTTCTGGAAAATGATGAAGTTCCAGAACTGAGTGAGCCTGATCTGAATTAAGACAAAAGTAGAAGGAACTTTCAGTACTGTTGTCATATCATTCTTATTTCACTGTATTTAGGAAAAGCTTCACTTCAAGACATGCTACTCTCCTCTAATGAACAGATTGATAGCGGAAGTGGCTAATGGACTAATGGATATATGAAGAAAGGAAAGAAGGAGTGAAGGAATGAACAAATTCACGAATGAATGGACCAGTAACAAATGAAAGAATGTTTAAAGGTGCAAAAGAAGAAACAAAGTAACAAATCTAGGAGCTTTAACCTTCTAAGCTTACAAAATTGAATGATTTGTCCTACCCACCTGTTTCTGGCTGCAGGAGCTGACAAAGGACGTGTACGCTGCTTTGGACGTTGCTCAGCCTCAGCCCAGTCTGTCTTGTCAGCCCAGCCAATCACAGTTCGAGGCATGCTTTCCCAGTTTGGGGGATCAGTGTTTCTCTTAGACCTTCCTTTCTGGGACAAAATGGCAGACTTGGGTCTCTTCATCTCAGCATTGCTGTTTGTGTGTGTTGAAACAGCGTAGGGAGATAACCGTGCTTCCCTTAAAAGTACAACACACCTCTTAACTGTAATAATTGATCAATAATTTGTGGCAGAGAGAACTTGCTACACAATCTTTCGTCAGCAAAAAGTCAAGAATACAGACAATGAGAATAGTCCTAGTCAAATTGAGCCAGAGCAATTTTTCATTCAATTTAATTCTATGATGCAGTTCTGGTCAGTTCTGCCATACTCTGCAGGGGGAGGGGGGTGCAGGCAATGTTCCCAAGGTGCACATACTCACATCAGTTTGGTACAGTTTTTAGGAGCAGATACTTTTTCGATTTGTGACAGTAGGTATGTCCATATGTGCTTGCAGTAAAATCTCCAGGTTTCAACCCAGACCCATTGTTTTACTTGTTCTTAGTGGAAAAATCTCCAGTTCCTATAGTTCAATAGGTGTGCAAAATTTTTATCATTTTTTCTATTTAACTCTTGAAAACCCATCTGTACATGCGCTAGACTCCATTTCATTCAATGCTGAGGACCAGGTATCGCTTTGTACGACACTTTATAAAGCTTAAGTACACCAGTCTATACGAGAAAAAAAAATTACACAAACGTTTTTTGTTTACTTAATCACCTGATCTTGCCCTACCTTTCTTTCCGAACTGGAGGAGCCTTCTGGATTTCATCCATGTACTGAGCAAGCAATACGTCTTCATAGCTAATTTCTTCGCTCACCCCTCTTTTAAAATACACAGACGCTTTCCCCTTACTTGCTCTTGATTTTGAAGACATTTTGATTTGAGTGGAGATTCAAGCAAACATCAGCTTATGTCAACTTACGTACTTTGCTCGCGTTAAGTTCATGGCAGCTGAACAAATCCAACCTGTAATTAACAGGTAGCTACCTAATCAACTCCTTGTCAAACCTTTGTAACTCGGCTACCAAAATCCGCCTCTTTTTCGGCAGTTTACAAATTACATTTTTGCAAAATTTACATTTTTCAAGATGGCGTTCGCGTTGCTACGAATGACGTCACATTATCTTGCAACGCCGCTGACAAATTTCGATGTTATTTCGGTGGGAAAATTTTCGAAGCTCAAATGGGCGCCCCTTCGGGGACTCTGTGGAGGGCGGCGATAGCGTGTTCCCTTGATCCCTAAAGATTTCACCTTTTCTCCCTTGTTCCCAATCAATGAATTCCATTGTTCTAAAACCTTTCGTCAAAGTTCCCTTTAGAGATAATCCTTGTTCCGGGACTCCCATATGAAAAGGGCAGGGCTGTTCCTCGTACCTTTTAGGTAAAGGTAAAGGTAAAGGTAAACTTTATTTAGCCAGGGTGGCCCATTCAGCAACGAGGCTGATATCCAGAGGGGCCCTAGACTAAAAATATAATAATTAAAGATACAAGACATCGTGATAATTTAAAAATACAAGATAAAATTTAAAAAGTACAAGATATAAATTTAAAAATACAAGTAATAATTAAAAGTATCCTCGTACCTTTTAGGGGTTAAAAGAGTGGTTTTGGTATATCTGAGGTTGTTCAGCCTCAAAAGATTCACTGCGGGAGCTTGTGCAATACCTTTTAGGGTATTGAACCAAAAAAATATGACAGTAGGTAATGTGTTGCTTTAGAATTGGTACCTCGACTTGAAGTGAAAAACATTTCAAGCCATGCCCAAGGAACAAGATCTTGGTACATGTAACTCTTGGGGTTCTTTTCAAAATTTCTGAGAAGCATCCTGTCCTTTTTATATGAGATTCCCCCCCAGGAAATTATCATGTTTCCTTGTTCCTCAAAACCCCTGGGAAGCCCTTTTACCCTACTTCTGTGCTATTAAAGATGGTTGCCACAGGGCTGGAAATGGTCAGGAAACAAAATTCTTCAAGGTCAGAGAAAAGTCTGGGAATTTTATTAATTCACAAGTCTGGGAAAAATGACATTTTTGGAGAAAGTTGACATATATTTTTTATTGTAAAATACCATTGCATGAAGGCCAGAGGAAACATTTCAGGTCACTGTATGATCTCAATGATGATGGTGTAAAGTTAACTTCCTTAACAAAGAAGGCAGAAACTATTAAAACTCCATAGGTCAAAATATTGATTGATGGAAAGGAAGGCTGTAAGTGGAGGTTTGAGGTTACTATAATGTCTCTGACTTTTCGTCCTAATTTAGTCCAGGATATTTCATTGTTATCAGAGAAAAGCCAGGGAAATATATTCAGGGAATTTTGAAAAGTGAAAAGTGTTTAACCATAAAGAAAATACTGGTGCATTTAAGGGACCAGTAAGTAGTTTTCAACAAGTTTATTTACATTAAATGCCTTGTTAATTGGTGACCTCGTTTCACTGGACTGAGTGAGCGCATTTTTATCAATATTCAATATATATATTTGAAAAGCATTTGTATAATTATGACCAAGAAAATACTGACAAATGCATATGAGATGAACTGATTTTGTCAGTTATATAAATACATTTGAATATTCTGTGAACCTCTTGCTCAAACAAGATTGACGTGACCACTTTTTCAGTCTCTCAAGACTTGTTCAACTCAAACTTCAGTTGTGAGAACAAAAAAGCAGAGAGCTTTAGATCATTTGTGTGCTATATCTCATTAAGAAATGTTCATCACTGATTTTGGAAAGACATCTCTGAGATTCCATGTTCCCATGTAGTTCAGAAATAAAGACAGTAACCCTCTTTGTAATTATTAATAATATTATTAAAAACTGTTGGTTTCGTTAAACACCCAACATGTGTGGTCCAGTGTATATGTAGACTCCCACACTCAACCTGCAATGAATCAAAGACTTATCTACCCCTCCCCCCAGGGGGGATACTACCTATAAATGTGGCCTATACTGGGAGGTTCTGCACAAAAGGCTTACCTTTTCCAGGCTTCAGGCATCTAAAAGGGTAGGGATTTTAAGGGCTGAGGTATATGAAAGGGTAGGGAAATCCGTCATTTAGGTATTTAAAAGGGCCTTTTTATTTAAAGCAGCAGTTTCAGTGTTCTTAAGTGGGTATGTGAAAAGGGTACCTTTTTTTTTCAATAAAAGGTATTCAAAAGGGGTACCTTTTCTGTCAATATGTTATATAAAAGGGTAAGGGGTTGGACCTCCCTGTAAAAAACTTTGTTGAGTACCCTTCCCCCTTCTGGTCTCTACCAGTTCAAGCTCTTCACTGTGTTCAATCTGCCACTTTGTTGAAAGTTCTTGAATCGGTTGGCAGCAAACTTAAAGCAATCCCTTCCAGCCATCTCAGCACTCTTATAGAAAATAAAGTCGATGCCACTGAGTGCGCCTAATTCTTCACGGGATGAAAGATTAGAATCTTGGGCAATGCCAAGGTGTTCACAAACAGACTGATACATGTAAAGGCTTGCCTCACAACACTCTGTAAACACTTGTTCTTTGACAGACAATGAAACAAGATTTTTTGTAAAAATTCTTGTCATAAAGGCAAACACATCAGTTTGTAAAACAACAAGGATGTGTGCATCTTGTAACAAACTCAACAAGTACTTAAACAGAAGAATCATAATTGTGTGTACCTCTGCTGCACCCAAAACTGGTAGCATTGGTAGTGCTAAAACACTTCCTGCTTTACTGTGACACAAATGATAAATATTCAAGATGTATCTGTGGTCTTCTAGAGGCTGTAATTCATCTGAAGTTCCAACAGTTGCAGCAGACAAAGAATCAATGAGAGAGTTTATGATAAAGTACAGATATAACTTATCTCCAGCCATACCAGTCTCACGAAAGATCTTCAACTGGCAATCCATGAGTCTTAAGATTGGGCTAATGCCCTCATCATAGTCTAGCTGAGTATTGTAGGCTGTGAGGAAAACACAATGCAATATCATGGGAAGGTCAGCTAAGGCTGCTGTGATTCCATCCGCCACAGAAACAAGAACATTTTCCTGAATGTTGTGAATCAAGTTGTTCTCTGGGATGAAGTACTGTGGAATGCTTCCCTTCCGTAAATGATCAACCAGAGCACTCAGCAAATCAACCACAGATTCAAGGAGGTTGTTCCAGTCCTCCAAAGGCTTTTCTTCACACTTCCACAAAAAGATTGTCTTCAAGTGATAGGAAGATGAAGTTTTCTCCACAGATGGTTCTTGGTGATTGTCCTTTATTTCTTGAATAACTTGTTTCATGACCAACTTTGCCATGATGTAGCTTTGACGTTGCTCAATTGTCAGTGAATCTACAAGCTTCTTCTCTGCATTAGAGAAGGAGAGCCGCCACTCAGTTTGAAGTAGACTGTCACCATTTTGATGATGAGAAACAGGAACAATATGGCAGCCCTCACTCACAATCTCGGAAATTAACCCTCGTTTCGGCCAATCAACAGGGCGTTTTCTTACAGCCCATCCCTCTGCCAAACTTGTCCATTTAGCACAATGTAAGCATGGAACGTAATCATGAGCATAGTTATTCCTACTTCTAGGTCGATCACGTCTGCTCAACGCTGGTCCGCTTACAACAACACCTCGGGGAGGAAGCTGGGGACCACTCACCAAGGAGTAAAGAGCAGTCTTATTAACAACCTCAGACCAAAACCCTTTGAAGCTCACTGTTGTCATAAATGTTGTGTTTCCTTCTTCATCAAGCTCACTCAGCCGGACATACCCAGGATGGTCAGTTGGCACTAGAAAGACCTCTTTCTTTCCCTGCTTAGATTTACCCTTGATGGTCATTTCTTCTCCTTCTCCCTTATATTCTGCTGCAGGTAAAAGGTTACCTAAAGATTTCGATTCAGTGGATTGACCTTTATGCAAACTGCAGTCTGCTTTGACTTTGAAAGGCTGTGACCTCATTGGAGTATGTTCTCTCATGTCAAGGTTTCTTCCCAGCTCCATGACTTCTGAAATGTCTAACCTTTCCAATTGACTGCTTTCTAGAACTGTTATTGAGCAATCAACAAGCATAACATCAATATCGTTGTTCGCCTCCCTTCTACCATCCTTATAGACCCAATGGATGGCAAATAAATTTTCTGCAACACTACCAGACATCAAAAGTTGCACACCTCTACCGCTTTTACTTTCCAATTCTTCCTGAAAAGTCTTGTAACGCTTCAAAGAATTAAGGTACAACCTGTGATTATGTTGTGTCTCTGTTGAATTCAGTATATATTTCATAACTGCCTCCAGAGCTCCATTTATCCAGACAGCGCTTTGTGTAGGTACTGCTATTGACTTGGTTTGTTGCATGGCTACTCGAGAGATTCGAGCAACAAAAAGCTGTGACTTTCCCTTCCGATCTTCGCGTCCCGCTGGTCTTTCCAATAGTTTCCGCCTTACACTACAGGCTTGAAAAGTGCAAACCACTACCTTTCGTGCCTCCAACTACATGTGTCACTGTTACCCAGGCAA
>Ga0126339_10001044_pt1 | contig 17719 bp, 10 predicted proteins | sample OrbTmetagenome_2_FD_92532 | JGI IMG/M metagenome (GOLD analysis project Ga0126339, IMG submission 92532) | Coral microbial communities from Petempiche,Puerto Morelos, Mexico - Orbicella T R C metagenome | ecosystem: Host-associated > Invertebrates > Cnidaria > Coral | place: Petempiche,Puerto...
CAACGACAGATTTTAAGTGACACCACGATTTGACACTACTTTGAGAAATAACAGTTAATGTAAGTCTTGGAACGCGCAGATAAATGAATCACGGCGTTAAATATGTCACTATCAACAGAATGTACCGCAGCATTACTATCTTTTAGATACCCTAGTTTATAGGTATGTTACAAGGTGATAGTTTTAGACAGAAGTACTAAGAAGATATTAATGTAAAAAAAAACTTCTAGTTCAGTTAATTTCACGCTGTAATGACTGTCATGGTCAACGCGGAGCTTCAACATCCGGAGGGCATAGTCTGATGTCAAATTTTAATGGCGTATTATACAAAAACACTTCATGTAAGGAAACAATAGGACAATCAACACTCTATCAAGCGATCAATACTTTAAACAAGGTTCAATGCCAAACTTATAACTTAACAGTATAATATACGTAACATGGTGTAAAAGTACTGCGCAATATAATTTGTCCTCTACTCTTCTTCGGTATATACAGCGCTGTATTTCTATGAATGACAGTTCACAACAAAATATCTCATTCCGTCATTTTGTGGTCGTTACGTTCAATTTCATAGTCGACCGTAGTTGTTACGTTCCGGGTGGCCGCTTAATACAGGTAAAAATAACAAAGAAAGACAAACATAGGACTGCTACAGGGTGACCGCGGCCGCTTAATAGAGGTGGCCTTCTAATACAGATAACAAATGCAGCTAGCGTTTGTATAAGGGAAAGATCGGGAGTTTGAAAACTGGCCGCTTAATACAAAGGCTGGTTTCCACTTACGCATAAGCATAAGCATAAACCTATATACGCAGATGCAGTAAGATGTTGATAATTAGCGCCTTTTGTTAGGGAAATTTCCAACAAAGGCCGTTAATTATCAACATGTTACTGGGTTTGCGTATATCGGCTTATGTTCATGCTTATGCGCTTGTGAAAACCAGCCTTAATAGAGAGTGGCCGCTTAATACAGGGCTATTATATGCAGGTTTGACTGTATTGTTTTATTTTTGACTTTTTTTCGCGATCCGGTAAAAGAAGCTTCCACTCACGCTCATCACATTTAGCAAAAATTTACTCCAAGATAATTCTTAAGTTAAAGAAGAAGACTAGGGTAGTAAAAAAGAAAAAGCTAATAACAACTCTAGTTTCCCTACCCTAGTTTGCATTTTAGGTCCATTACGACAAAGCTTGTATAATCCAAGGCTTGAGACTCGTTATTTCTGTTTCTCTCCTCTGCCATCACAAAAACGTTTGCTATACACGTGGCTTTGTATCTTTGACGAAATACATCACACACGTAAACATGGTAAGACCGTGTTTGACTTCATTTCCAATCACAGAGAACTGAGAGTCACTCGATGCGTCGAAAGTGCGAATTGAAAATACGAGCCAATCAGACTGACAGGAAAGCCGTTGTACACTCGACGGTATTGCATCCAAACGGTTCTCAACGTGCGTATCGCGCATGTCGCATAAATAGTGCTGGCCACCGCTGGCCTCCGTATTATGATACCAAATAATCATGCAATGCTTTCTCGTGGTATACCTGGGCTCGTGTAAATATCGAGAAAATACAAATAACACGTGGGATATTACATCAGGTATACCTACCACTACAAAGCGTGTCATGTTCTAGTATATACATGTGCACAACTATAAATGAAGCTTGTACGAAGGCTAGCTTTTAGAAACACCTCGGTCCTCAACAGGCTTTATCTTTTAAACAAGAGGGAGTTTTAGCAATGACGACGGCGACGCTGAGGACGACGCCTTGTGAAAAAGGTATTCATATTTTACCTTCGAATGTCGCAACTGTGTAGATCTGTTACGCCTATCGGTCTGAAAACCTGCTCAGACTGCTCAGGCTAAATATGCGTCAACAGCGTTCAATTCTAAATGGGAATACGAAAAATTAGCCATTGCTGTACACGTTCTCCAAAATACATACAACTTGATCATTTCACGTTGTTGCTTTGCAGAGGACGGTAAAGAAATGCACAAATATTCAAAATGCACGTGCAGAACCATTGTTTTGTTAAATGAACCTTTTGTTTTGTGACGTTCTCGTTACCGTCACCAGGCGAAAACCTGGGGGGCATGTTTTTGCGAATTCTCTTAGATATATATGCTACGAATGCGTTCAGTTCCAAATAGAAATATGAAAAATTAGCCGTTGTGGTTCACGTTCTCCAGACAACGCAGAAATTGGTCATTTTACGCTGCTGTTATGCAGAGGCCGGCAAAGAAATGTACCATCATCAAACCTTTTCTTTGGTGACGTTTTCGGGTCCGTTGCCGTCGTGTTTTGCGTAGAGTCCCTAGTCTCTCGGTAACGGCCAGTACAGGCAATCAACGACTGACTAACGGTGTATGGAAAACCTTAATTGTTATTGTAAAAGGTCACCAAACTTGATCCCTACCGCGCGTCGTTAATTGGTATCTGTATCTATTTAGTTTCTGTTCCGGATTGATGTAGTTTAATCGTGTAATTTGTGTGCTACAAAAAGCTTTTTTTTTTGCAAAAAAATGTTGCACCCCTGAAAAAAACAGAAGTTATATTACACCCCTACCTCCCCATAACAGCCACCTCTCGCATACTTCGTTCTGTCCCCAAGGTGGCCGTTGTGGAGAGGTTCCACTGTAACCAGTCAAAACGAAAATTGACAGGTGCCTTCTCGTGACGGCGAGTAACGGTCTGTTTGACGTGACAACATAAAAACTATCACGCTCTAAGAGATTCAGTCCTTGACGGTGAATTATCAATTATAAATCTCGCTCGAAAAACTTTCACATGAAAACTGATTTTGCGCAAACTAAATAAACCGAAACCGTTACAAAGCGTTTAAAATTTAGGATCGAAACTAACAGTAATCACAACACTGCACTTTGTTGGGTTGTCAGTGTTATAAAAGATCTATTTTTCGTATTCTTCATTGTTATTGGTTTATTTGAGAGTGAGAATAATTGCTATCCTTTGTTCTCAAGTCACGTTCTGATTGGTTTACTCTTTTCCAAGTGGTCCGGTTTGAGAAGTCGCACTGTAAGTTAGGTCTCAAATACAGTTAAAGAGTGCAATGGCTTTTATTTCAATTTATTTTAGCGTTATTTCACTGCTTGCAGTCTTGTAAATGGAACAGATCACTTTAAGTTTAATTGACTGCTAACACAAACCTTCTGGTATCCCCCAATTCCTTTATGGAATTCCGTCCAAAATTTTAATTCAAACAATTTGGTTTCATTAAAATCCACAAATTCTCGTTAGCGTAAGGAATTTAACATGATTTCTTCGCAAGAAGATAGGAAACCGGCGTTGCCCCACGACAGAAAGCGTTTACATCCATTGGTGTGTAAAAAGAATTCACTCTATTTTTTTGACGCTGACCCTTTCTTTGATGTAGGCTTGATAATAAAAATGGGAAAATAGCCAGACCATGGTCAATTCGTACCAGATTCCGTAAGCACACCACCCATGGTGGAGGTACCCTACGGTCAAGTGACACAGTCCGACCATGAACTGAATTAGTTGAAGTTGGGTTAGCTGTTTCTTCCAAGCGGGTCTCTTTCCGGGCTGCAGGGCACATATGCCATAGTAGTAATACAGAAACACGTGAATAATTCCGTTCATGCCAAGTGTGACAGAGACCGCTGGCCACCGTCCGTACGTGTAGGCGTATTCACTCACCATCAGAATGCTGGGGTGATGATACACCTGCAAGTTAATTTAACATCAAAATTAATCTCAGAGAACTCAACAATTCTGGAGTAAATTTTCACGATGTGCCGTCTGTGGACAAAAGGAAAAAGTGTTCATTGAAGTGTAATGTATCCTACTAGTCCGGAGCTAGGCTCCGGTTCTAGTAGCAGGAAGTGGACGGCGAGTAGTCCCTCTTTCGCTCAGTCCGTCGTGCGTGACGCGAAAAACAGGCTCGTGAAAAAAACTGGTCGGGCAAAATCCTGGGAGCAAGAAGCACACTTCTCGCACCCAGGATCCCACGCGATCATTTTTCCCTCGCGGTTTTATTTACGGTCTCGCTCGACGAACTAAGCGATCGAAAGAGAGACTACACTTTGTCTAGAATGAAGTAGCTAGAAGTATTTCTACTCCACCCTGGATGAGATGCTAGTCCACCGCAAGGATACCTTCTAGCGATTAATTCGGCGGTACCTGTGCATCTAAACTCTGATCTGAAGAGAAGCATTGGGATGCAAAGTGTTTTGCCCAAGAACACAACGTAGTGACCGAGTAACCGAGCCTGGCCATGGCCCGAACCTTGACAACTAGATCCGGAGACCAGCTTGTGAACCACTAAGCCACCCAGCCTCCGCACCAGTGGCTAAGCCAGCAGCAAATTCCTCTAAGTGGAGTGCGAGTGCATTTCTTTTGAAGCGTTTTTGAAGAACACCTTAATTATGAGTATAATTTGCTCTACATTTCTTTTATTCTCATAGCCTGCCTGCTTAACTGATGGTCAGTCGGATGGTCAGTTAGTCAGTCGGTCTGTCGTTTGCCGGATTGGTAGTTCTGCCGCTCGGTCGCTTGGTCTGTCGGTCTGAACGTCGTCGGATTGGTAGTCCGGTCGTTCAGTTAGTCGCTCTGTCGGTCAGTCCGTCTGTCAGGCAGTCACGTAGTCAGCCTTGACAGCATATTATTGACTACTCTGTACTTGAACTGAGCATTTTCAGGACACTTACATGAAGAAAAGATATTTGGCGCTGCCGGTGTCTGAGAATCATGAAGACTGTGTCCAGAAGCTCGACATACTTCGTCATGTAATACACCCAGATAGCATGAGTTATAAGCGGATCTTCTTTACGACTAAAAAGCGAGTGAGGCCAGTTCCTAGCAAGTCCAAAGACGACAAAGGCTACGGAATACAAACTGACCAGGCTACATGCAAAGTTGTACACCACAAGAACCTGTGCAAAAGAAGAAAAAATTTTAAAACTTATTAAAACTCGTAAAATTGCGCGTGCGCAATTCCAGACATGCGGACACCTTTTCTCGCAACGACTAAAGCGAGTTGCACTGGGGTCGACATTGGCGGACACCGTCCTCGTCCCCAGATGTCCGCGCTCCTTTTGGTCAGCATCAAGAATCGCGAATCTTGATTCCCAAAGAGCGCGGCCTCTGAGAACGAAGATGGGTGGACACAAACAAAGTATGACGACGGTTGTCGACGCGACGAGAACTTCCTGGTCCCAGTTGCTCAAAGCGAGGATATAACGCTATCCACAGAGATAGCTGTCCAGTCCTTCAAGTCTCCCTTCCCCGAGCGTTGTATGTAGGGGTTGATGGAGCGGGGAAGCCCGAAGAGGGGTACTAACTTATTTGACCGTTATAGCGACATTTTTTTTTTGGGCCTCGCCGTCCTGATCAGGGTATACAATTTTACTTCCTTCTGTCCTAACAGGGTCGCTTGCTTCTGTCCTAAACAGTCCTCCTGTCCTAAACAGGGTATGGTTGTTTGTTTAACCCTCGGCGCACCCCTTACCTATACCCAGACATGGGTCAAGTAGTCCCCCCAGGAGGGGAAGTGAGAGTGCAGGGACTGGGATATTGAGATAGGGATATTGTCAACATTACCCAAGATCAAAACCATTATTTGCATGATTGCTTTTTACCTTGCGAAATTCAAGAGCGCGAACATTACGGATCCAAAGTGGCGAAAGTGCTACAATTCCAAGGTACAATACAACCACGGGTGTCGATTGGAGCCGTAAGATACCACTGACAAAGTACGCCACAAATTCTGGAACGAAAAGAAAAACAAACTTAATAATTAATTAGAGACTCGCTACGGCTGGTGGACTTGTCCTGGTAGCGTCATAAGCCGACAAAGTTTATACGTCTTGAATAATGCATGTTGTTGATCCCAGCAGCTGTTTCTACAAGAGCAAGGACTTCGAATTACCCAGGCAAAGGTTATGACGCGAAACGAATCTGTTTTTGTGCATTCATGAATATATTTTTATACACAGTATAAATAATGATGTCTCGATAAAAGATCGGAACGCCGGCTTGCAAGCGCTTAGCTTCTTTCCGCCTGGATGTCCGATACAGGAAATAAAAAGCCTTTCTAGTACTTAATCACAAGTAACCACTAATTACATTAAGTTGTGTGATTCTACATTTCTACCCGAAAAATAGAAGCAAGATAATCATTTGAATGGACCCTCGAAGTTGAATATTCCAGACGAAAAATCGCTGTGAATTTCACCTCGAAGCCAGACCATGTACACTACACTGCGCCAGAGTGAAATGAAGGGTTTGCTTACTTACCGGCTAAGGTCATACCCATCCTAGAAGCTCTATTCTTCAGCTAATGGAACTTGCCCGGGTGAGCGAAGAATATTCCCGCTCGCTCGATTCACTCAAAAGGTGGTGTGATCATGCTTCGCTCAACCGTGTCAAAGTATTATAATTGCAAATCTTTTTGTCGCTGTTCCCTTGTGGATAGCGCATGTACTCTGATTCGCATGTGACCAAGGTGAAAGTGTGAATTGGAACGATGAACTATTTTTCAGGGTTCAAAGTCAACCTCTCGTCTCTTAAACTATATTGAGCAATATATCTGTGAGATGGGTTAAATTCAAAATTAAAATTTGCGTGCAAGAGACGTGAATGGGTGAAAATGACAGACGAGAATGTCAGGGGGCACTCATGACGATAATAGAGTGTTTTCACATGATGTCACGGTATCCATATTGGGATTGGTGTCTAATAACAATAAAACGGCGGTCATGTTGGGTCGGTGTCCGAAACAAATCCTATGGGAGTTGAACCTCCAATAAATCTGCATGGCCACATGACAGTGAGCTCCCTTGCGTGATATTTCTTGCGTGACATATCGAGCCCAGTCTCCAACTATGCACTTTGCATTAACCTGTGAAGATTTATACTACAAACGGAACTAAAAGGCAGCAGGCCACTGAACTCTATCTCTGTTTGCGATGGAGTCGCGGGCAGGTATGTTACCGTTGACATAGCACCTTCTGCATGTAGATGTACAACACGTGTGTACAACACGTGTAAAAAAAAAAATCGTTTTTAGCAGCTTAATTTTCGCGGATTTCTCTCTGGGTTTCGTGAGCGAGTCGTGAACACCGATCTGCTTTTATACTTAGTTTTTGTATGGGAAAGTTCCCAATGATTCTTTAAAAGGATAAAGGCCAGTTCATGAAGATTTTGAATTAATTTATAATTTGTAGTTCTTAAAACCTGCCGTTGATGGCATTCTCCATTCACTCAAACTTTCGAGGTTTGATCGCGATATCGGCCCGCCCGCCATCTAAACGGTTGCAAACCTTCAGGGGTGGGGATGGGATGGGTTGGGGGTGAGGTGGGTTATTCAAATGAAAAATGAAAAAATAGTAAATAATAATAATAATAATAATAATAATAATAATAATAATAATAATAATAATAATAAAATGCATAAAAGCAAAGAAAAACAGTCTATCAAATAAAAAACACCTTACCAAATATAGATATGAAGTTACCAAGTTATATTAACTGCATACAAGCCAAGTGGCCCATCACGCCAGAGCTTATCCCGGGTGCTGTGGCATGAAGTGACTAGGAGTATTTCCAGTTGCTAGTCCACCGCAGGACTACCCCCAGCATTAAATTCACCAGTACCCATTTATAAATTATACCTGGGTGGAGAGAGGCACTGTGAGAGGTAAGTGTTTTGCCCAAGAACACAACACAATGTCCCCGGCCAGGGCTCGAACATGAACTGCTCGATCTGGAGACGAGCACACTAACCATGAGGCCACGGCACCTCCCATTATCAAAATGTTCTTCAAATAAATTTGGCTCTGAGACTTTACCTGTAGGTTTATTCCTGAAGAGGTCCCCTGATTTATTACGCAAATAAATATTTCAGTCATGATTAATACAAGCCAATGAACCACTAAGCAATTACACTGATTATATCACTCTTCTTTCTTGCCAGAAAAGTACTTGACGTTTTTAAAAGCTGTCTTAGGACTGCAGGCATTTCCTGTGGTTGTCGTTTATTTGGTTCTTATTACAACATCTTCACTGTGGAAAAAATGTACTTCTCCACTTGGATTGCAGAAGGTAAAGACAATATTGTGTTTAAACAGGGGACCACACCCTCTGATAAATTGCATGGTAGATTTTTAGTTTCTACATTTGTAACTCACAGGAAACATTTTGTAATTTCAGGTTCTTGTGGGGTACAACTTTCTGTGTAGTGCTCTCAGCTTGTATTCTTTGGCTGCTATTATCAAGTCATTTTATCATGGAGGTTTACTGTACATGTTTGCCATGGTACCAGACCCTGATGTTAAACACGCATTCTTTATATACTGGATCACCAAACACCTGGAATTACTGGATACAGTGTTCATGATTCTCAGACATCGGCAGAGACAAATCACATTTTTACACGTAAGTTTAGACTTTGGACTTAAGGCAGAGGACACCTACACTGTAGGGACTCCCATCAATGTGACCTCTTAAAGGACCTTAGTCAGCCTCCGGCATTGTTTATGCCATCAAAAGTACTGATATTTCATCGTGAAGTGAAATTTATTGTTTTACTGTAAGTTGTTTCACAGTGATTTCCTTTGTTACAACATGCTCCCAATCAAATGCATCATAGCCAAACTCTCACATGCACAGGAAAACAAAGGCGACTAGGACCCTTTGAGAGTTGACATTCATGGTTTGGTATTTCAAAGAGGCTGCACCCACAAAACATGATTCCCATACTTTGAGGAGTTCCTCATAGAATTTCCAATGATCACCTGACCAATTTCATACAGGAAACCCCCTGGGGTGAGTATATGTTTCAACCATTTGATATTGTCACAAGAGAGCTGAAGTAGCCATGTGTTGAAAATTAAATCGTGCTACAAAATGTTGGACCATTCAATCAACTTTTGAGTTATTATACAGATCTAAAAACTAAGGATGAAAGGATTTTTATCTCTTTTTAGTTCATCGGTTTTGCATTTGTGTTATATTAGCAATTGTAAATCTTACTTGTAAAGGTTTGTGGTTCAAGAAAATATCCATACCTACCCCAAGGAGGATTATTGGAGATTTCAAGGGGGAGGGGCATGTCAAAGGCCAAAATATGTAAAGAAAGTGCCAGTGAAAACTAGAATTTCCAGAGTGGTTTGAAGGGTGGGGCGGTGGGGAGGGGGGGGGGGGGATCCAAACAAAAACCCCCTTGGAGTTTGGGAAGGGGGGAGGAAAAGAGAGGTTCTAGGGGGGGTGGTGGGGGGGGGGGGGGGGGGGGGGGGGGGGGGGGGGGACTCAAACCAAAACCCCCTCTGAGTCTGTGCAAGGGGTATGGATATTTTCTGGAAAGTTTAGTATTACTGGTGCTCTGTCCCTCATGTTTTTACTAAAAAAGAATTGTCCCAAGCCTATAATGGTTTACTAAATATGATATTGTTATCATTTCCTTCTTATAGGTTTGTCCCATTTGTTTTATTATTCATTTTTTTTTTTTCAGGTGTACCATCATGCAAGTATCTTGTTACTGAGTGACTATGCCTATCATGTTTCTCCGTGGCCAGCAATTGGAGTCATGTTGGGCATGAATTCATTTGTACACGTCTTTCTCTACCTTTACTATGGCCAATCAGCCCTTAATCCCTCCCAGAGGCCGCAATGGAAGCAACAAATGACGCAGCTTCAAATGTTCCAGTTTGTCATTGGTATTATTCACTCTTCTGTAGGTTATTTGCATCATGGTTTCTGTGTTTATAGCATATTCTATGGCTTTAGCATGCTTGGTTTGTTCGGCAACTTCTATTACCATGCTTTTCTAAAAGTTAGGCCTGACAAAAAAACTGAATGAGACAATTTTCTTGCTAGTGTTATATTTGATTGCTTTGTAAATTCAAAACTTGTGAGTTAAGAGTTAAATGGACAATAGCCCGAAGAAAATGTGCGCACTAATTGGTTTCTTAAAAAAAAAAAAGTGTCTATCAAACAATTAGAATATGAGCTTGAGATTTCTATCGTGTGATAGTTGACGAGGGTGCAGTCCGAGTCAACTATGATGTATAGAAATCGATAGAGAACTTTATCTAAATACTCAGACTTCAGACACTTCCAAAACGCAAAGCGGCCGTCATTCTGTTAACAAGTGCACACTGCTACGCTACTCACTATCTATCACAGAATAGATAGTGAGTAGCGTAGCCAATCAGTGAGCGGCTTTCGTGATAGAACACTTGTAGATTTATACTAAAACTCGATAGAAACACAGAAAAGTTGTTGTAGGCACATTGTTTTCTTTGGGCTCTTCTTTAAAAGACAGAAAACATTTTCTTTGTGCTTATATCAAGCTATAGAAACAGTTGTGAAAGTTTGGGAGAACTCAAAAGAGCTGTGAAAACACTCTCCTATCAGCTCGTGTTCCCACAGCTTTTCTTGTTCTCCCAAACTTCCACTTGTGTTTCTATAGCTCTATAGAAACATGGTACATGTTCTCTATTACTTAATTATCTAATCCATATATTATACCACATGGATAATATTTTTACTGTGTGACTGGTGGTTTATTTGTTTCTCTTATGACTGATTTTGCTTGCAACACAAGAACATTCAACAAATAATTCTAGGTTCACTCTTGTCTAAATTATTCACATTTATTTTGTGTGTTTGTTTCACCTGATTTTGTTTTAATTCAAGGAAATCATGAAGATTGTTGTGTTAAGGTTTTTGAATGGTGCAAATTGCATGGCAAATAAATCGTTAAATTTAACAAAGAGATTCTATTTTGTCATGCATCTGTTCAGTAATTGATCACAGATGATGCAAAATGTGTTAAGAAGAAAAAAGTGGAAGGTGATAGCCAAGTGTGTCACTGAATGATGTTCCTACCACCTTTTTACATCTTCTATGATCTATTTACTGAACAGATGCATAGCAATCTTTTTGTTTTATATAATAACCAAACAAAAAACTGTTAATGATGTCATCTATATATCCATCCTCCAACTGATCATACTTGTAACAACTCATCGCTGTCAATGCAAGTTAGAATAATTTGACATATAATATTATAATAATAATACTGTTTATACCGGTAGCTGTTACAAATTTTACACTGTTATAATGATTCTTATATACTGACAAGAATAATTTATTTAATAATAAAGTGTATTATCGTTTGTCACACGATGTAGTCACTTGAGATGTAGATTGCGACGTTTTGACTGCTTACTGCTAGTCTTCTTCAGGCGATAAGATCGACTGATTGCACGGTATCATTTATATCACAAAGGTCGGCTGTGATTGGTGCATTTCGATCCTCCTATTGTTCCATTGTTCCAACGAGTAGCTGTTCCCTCAGTGGTCCACTGTTGTACCGTTCTCCTGTTGTTGTGTTTTTTGATCGATCAAAAAACACAACAGGAGAACAGTGTTTTTTGATCCGCTGTTGTACCGTTCTCCTGTTGTGTTTTTGATCGATCAAAAAACACAACAACAGGAGAACGGTACAACAGCGGACCACTGAGGGAACAGCTACTCATTGGAACAATGGAACAATAGGAGGATCGAAATGCACCAATTACAGCCGACCTTTGTGATATAAATGATACCGTGTAATCAGTCGACCTCATCGCCTGACGAAGACTAGCAGTAAGCAGTCCAAACATCGCGATCTACATCTAAAGTGATTACATCATGTGACAAACGATAATACACTTTATTATTGTATCTACCATGATGAATAACAACAACCTTTTCCTTGACAATAATTTATTTAATTAATTAATTACTTTATCACACAATACTTATAATACAACAATATTTAACACTGTATACCATTGCACTTTTATACCTCATACAATGTACATCAACAACGTAACTAAAAACAAATTTTACTTGTTATCATCTTCTACCCTAAAATGTAACAAATATTATAAAAGTATTTAATAATAATGTTCTGTAATTTTCTGTTACATCAATTTTGTACAGCCATTCTTATCTGGGTTAATTTCAACCCACTTCTCATGAATAAATAAAGATGTTTGTGACTTATGGATGGTTTGCCTGTGTATCCACTCCAGATTTACTCAACGACAGTTCTAATGTGGCAACAGTTGCCTCTTGTCCCATCTTTTCTCTCCAAAGCAGTAAAATCTGATAAACTTGTTCTCGTGAACGATGTGGGTACTTCTTCTTCACATCTCGTATTTCCTGCTTGGTAAAACCAAGTTCACGGGCCAATGGAATCCAGTCTTTTTCACCAATTCTACTGGCAATGTCCACTAGAAACTCATTTGAGATGGCTGACTGATTTTCTGACCTTGCCCTAGCAATAATAAATAACGATCATATTTGAACATTAGTCAGACTGGGAGAAATTTCAAGAAATTAAGCCTGCTACTTTAAACTTCTGTCAGCAAACTCAAGGAAAAGTTGGTAAACACACTTCTTTACTAAGATGAAAATTATGCGCTGAACACGAAAAAATTGTTCAGCAGGCCTGATTTTGAATTTTTAACTGTGAAATTACAGCTTAAAATAACTGACCCAAATACTGGGCATGAAAATGAGGCAAAATTGTTTTCCTTTTTTCAAAGTTAGTTTTGAATCTAAATATTTCTCTTAATCAGCTTACTATAAATATTTCACTAGTAAAAAGCAGAAATTGATAGTGGGTGCTTAATTTAGATATGTTATATCAGAAGTCTTTCCTCTCCGGAGGTCATTTGTGCAGACTACAACTGCGAGGATACATGCATGTATGTCCACTTCAAGAAATAGCTATTTTTTTTTATCATTATTGTAATTAAAAGCTTTTAACAAATGGATTTCATTTCTTGACACTCTAACATTGTTGTTTACTGGTTAAAGAACCTAAAAGCTACATGTACTACTGCACAATAAAATGAAAGCGGCAAATTTTATACAGCTGAACCTCTGATTTGAATCATTTTCTTGTTATAGCTGGGAGTAATAATTTCATAGGTAAGAGAATAGATTACATTAGTTTCTGACTGTTGAAAGACAGTCAGTTAAACCAGTTTTCAGTTTGTTTTTAATATTTAATATTTAGATAGGAAGCCACAGCAGCCTTAGCTGGTTTTCACAGGTCGAATTGGAATTTGCAGATGTTGATTTTTGTGGAGGGAGGAAAATGGGAAAACCTGGAGAAAACCCTCGGAGCAAGGCGAGAACCAACAACAAACTCAACCCACATATGGCAGTGAGACAGAATCAAACCCAGGCCACATTGGTGGGAGGCGAGTGCTCTCACCACTGTCCCATCCGTTCTCCCCTACACTCATACATTACATTTCCAGGGATTTCATTTACATTTTCAACTGGAAGGCAATTGGTTTCTAAAAGTCATGCAAAACATGAACTTAACTCTTTTATGAGAAAACTTTCCTGCAGATGGTCAAACAAGGAAGGCAAAATCCACCTCACAGCCACTCAATAGGCCTTTCCTGCATTCCACTAAAGAGTGTTTGAACAATAGTACCACAGCGAGGTTGGGGTGGACATTCTCATACATTTTCTGTATTTTTGTCCACCCTGACCTTGACTCGGAGCGATTGTTTATTGGAATGTGGAAAAGGTCTATTTGTCTGGCTCCCAGTCCTTAACAAAACCCCTGCATATCTCGGGTTTATTTCTCACCTGCTGTGCGGCGTCTGTGTGCCCATCTCTGCTGGTAAAATGGTAAACTTGGTGAGTTTGGTGATTTCATCTTCTGGAAGTTGTAAAACCCAATTAACCCACTGGTCAACATCAATGTATCCTAAGCAAAGAAATAAAGATATTAGGAACAGAATAACAAATAACAAATGACTGTATGGGAGGCTCTCCAAATGGTAGACTTAATAAACCTCTTGCAGGAAATGCACCAAAATTGTATAAGATTATAGTGAACAAAGTAAATATCCAAGCCAAAGATCTTATCAATTTGGCTTGGATATTTGTTCTTTACTGGTATTAACACGTATTTTAGTAACAGCTAACCTTGGTCCTTGTCATCAATTGTTTTCACTAACAACTCTGCTTTGGACTTGGCAGTTTCCTGTAAGAAACAAAATGCAAATTATGACAGAAGCTTATCTGCTATTAATTCAGTAAAAGCTCCTCATGATTGGTGTTATAAGTGGCATCAATAAACCTTTATTTGCATGTACAGTAATCTGTGCATGCACAGTAATCGATCAAATCTGTACAAGATGTAAAATGATCTGATATTTCACCTATTATAAATGTTCTGTTTTAATCTGGGGGAAATGCAGTGCCTTTGTTATTAATTATATTAAACACAATAACTAAGGTAATGAGTACTTACTTCATCAAGACTGCTATCAAGCTTTGTGATGATTTGCTGTAAGGCAGGGACATCCAAAGGCTGTGATTTGTTGAGCAGCTTAAAAATACCTAGAAGCAAATTAAAAACATCATGAATTCATTTAATAACTATTATTAAAATAATCACTGGAATGCCCATGTTCAGTCAAGGGGGCCCCAGAATGAACATTCTGGCCGCCAAGCATTGGTGATAAAGCTGCAATGAAATGATCCCTTGTCAGATGAATGATACAGTGTACCTCACCTGCCAGCTTCTGGTCCAGTGGTGCAGTTTTCCACCACATCAATACACCAACGAATGAATGGAAAGTCACATTTCCATTCTCATCTCTTGGAAAAGTCCTCCAAATCTAATTCAGTTCAATCAAGAAATAATCAAAATGATGCCACGAATAATTCAAACAGTTAAACTTTCCGATGTCAGTGCATGGTGTGATTCTTGTCTTACTATTATCTCTCACACGAGAAATCCACCAACTGTAGCTACTGCAACACTAACTTGTGAAACTAGTTATATAACACTTGCATTAGGTATAATGTAGTGCTTATCCTCATGCTTGATCTTTGGACATCATCAAAGATCTACAAAAGATCTTAAAAGATAAGGATTTTTCTAGGATTTGTAAACGATATTTGGAAGATCCTAAAAGTCCTTCACTATGACAAGGATCTAAAAAAGATCCTGGAAGAACAAAAATCAAAGCAAATGTCTTTGCAAAAACCCTTCAAAATCCTCTAGTACATGTATTTGATTAAGATTTTACTAGGATCATAAAACATTTCTAAGGATCAAGCAGGATCCACGACAGGAGTATCATGTAAAAGCCTTGAAGATCTTTTGGTAAATGCATGATAATTGAAGATCCTACGTTTGACGCGGAGCAAAAATTTCATGGTAAAATGCACTGTACATGCTGAAAGTGCTTTAGCTTTGCTATTGAAAGTTAAACCTTTCAGCAAGGAAATATTTATTTAAATAAGGGTTGCAAGAAAATTACAACAATAAATAAATAACCTGTCTCACAAAAGGATCTGTTGAGTAAGGATGTTGCTGGAATGTCTCACTTGGCAGAGTTTGATCATCATTGAGTCCAAGCTGCTGGAATCTGGACCAGAGTCGCTCCACTTCTGCTACTGGAACTAGAAACAAATTGTCATATGATGACCAATTTGTGTTTCTATGTATTTGTCTTGTATCACAGTTTGCAAATCTTGAAAAGGTTAGCCTAGTACATTTTTCAAGTTCATTGTTTGTAATCTACTTTAGTCTTCTTTTCCATCCTTAACCATCCTTGTTCTTTCATGGATTTATTATTATCTCTTTGGTGTTCTTCTATCTTAGTTAAGTTTTATTTTCAGGCTTCCTTCAGTTTAAAGTAATTTTGCATGTGGCCAAAATAACTTAAATAACTATTATTGTGAACGAATCCTTTTAAATGTCTCAGTCTCTAACCTGGTGTTATGGTCAAATTTGTGTGACTGCATGCTTCCTTCGAAGCACACGAATTGATAATCATACAGACTTTTGAAAAATTTTTTGACCAAAGAATTCTGTTACACAAGAGAAAATTAATAGTGTCCCTGTTTACATAACCTGATGGAAAGCTTAAAGCCTAACAATTTTAAAGTTTATAAGTAAACCTGAGTAGCAGATGGGGGATTGAAATATTTAATTCTATAACTCCAACACTTTCTTAAGTGTTTGCACCAATTCAGCTATGTTAGTTAATCGTCTGTACCTTTTCCAATCTCACTCCGTAAGCAAGACGTCATCACCAGATCAAGACGTTGTTTCTTAGATCCAGCATTGTCAATCTTTTCTTCTTCAACAGGACTCGCAATTGGAGCAGGAGGAGGTATAGAGATTTTTGAATCTCTCTTTGAAAAAAGGGAAAGTTTTCGGAAAATGCTCATGTTGAATTGAGCCAGAAAGCGGAGGTTGATGAATTCTGGTACGCACAACTTGACCACGGTGAACTAAAATTACGCTCACAAATGCAATTGAATTATACATACCAACATATTCCTCAGGGGCCGTTGGCTGTATTCTTTCAAACAAAGGCTTTAACACCTCTTCCAGATAGTCCACTGTGGGCTGCAGTTCATCTGCGCTGCCCTCCTCGTCTGTCGCATTTTCAGCTTGCCCCAGTGGCTCTACTGGCTGCTTGTTTCTCTTCCTAAGAAACTTGAGCATTTGGTATACGTATTTTAAGAACACCAGAAAGTCATCTTTGATATTGTACTAAGAGCAGTGGTGTTCCATCATCCATAGCTCATTTATTTTCTTGCAAATTTTAAATACCCCAGGGATTCGCGCTCCGCCGCCATCTTTCATTTTTTTGTTATGTTTCCCGTGCAATGCATTGTGGGACGCTGTGGTTACCGCTGATCAGAAGATGCGACTGCGATTGCAATTTGATCAGCAAAATCAACGAGAGTAACGAGGTGCGAGCTTTGTCCAACTAAAGCTAACTTACTAGAATTCCGTGAGAAATGCTTAAATCCACACTGCAAAATTTACTCCTTCGAGATTTAATATTCATTTTCCTTCTATGCGGGACTGCGGACCGCGGTGGCAACAATACAAATGTAATCAACACTGCCAAATTTACTCCATGAAGATTTAATATTCATATTCTTTCAGTGCGGCACTGCGGACCGCGGTGGCAGTCCGATTTAGTGCCAGGCCTTTTCAACTTCTTATTCAAGTCTACCGGACTGCGGACTGCGGTGGCAGTGCGATTTAATCTTAGACCTTTTCATTATTCAAAAACTACGGGACTGCGGACCACGGTGGCACAGTACCTTTTACTGCCTCCCCTTGACAACTTGTATTCAAAAACTACGGCAGTCACTTTTAATGTTAAGTTGCGTTGCGTTGCGTTGCGTTGCGTTGCGTTACGTTACGTTACGTTACGTTACTGCTAAAGTTAAGAGTAAAATTCATAGACGTTGACTTCGGGATCGCGGTGCCGAGGTTAAGACGGGTATTCTGTAATTGTCAAAACATGAAAAAACCTTGAGTAAAGTTGGACCCCACTAATTCGAACTCGGTTATTTCAAATTTTCCGTTATTTCGAACTCTAGGCCATTTCCCTTGGGTCCACCCTTCAGTCATTTACCGTGATCGATTATTTCGAACTCCCGCTATTTCGGACTATTATTCACGTCCTCTGAGAATTCGAAATAGCGGGATTCAACTGTATTTAGTAACTATGTTGTGTGTATGTCAAGTAGGGTCGTCGCCCGGGGGGTAACTGCCATATATGGGCTATATAGGTATGTGCCGCTGTGAAGGGTATGGTTTTCAAGCAGTTTACTCTAGGATAGGGTATATAAATCAGAGCGTTTGGGTCTAGAATAGGGTATCATTTTTCAC